>Ga0315278_10000017_pt1 | contig 166960 bp, 120 predicted proteins | sample YL17G06_0_MG_FD_203880 | JGI IMG/M metagenome (GOLD analysis project Ga0315278, IMG submission 203880) | Sediment microbial communities from Yellowstone Lake, YNP, Wyoming, USA - YL17G06_0 | ecosystem: Environmental > Aquatic > Freshwater > Lake > Sediment | place: USA: Wyoming | collected... | reverse complement strand
CTTGTCACATTTTAAAAAAATCCCCCCCCCCCTTCGGCGACCAGGGAACCCTTTTATAAAAGGGTTCCCTGGACCCTCCTAAAATTTTTTATTATTACCCTTTAACAACCACCAACGGGATCAGCCGCGCTACTTTCTCAGAAATCCCGGCCCCCACAGTCACTTCAATCACATCATCGATCTCTTTATAAGCCTCGGGGATTTCTTCCTTCAACCCCTTCTTCGAATGCGTGAACACCAGGATATTTTTTTCTTTCAGTTGGTCCCTAACATTGATATTCAAAGCAAACTTAACCGCTTTATGACGACTGAGCCTCCGCCCGGCCCCGTGCGCCGACGTACCGAACGAAAGATCCATGGCTTTCTGCGTTCCCCGCAGCACATAAGACGCCGTCCCCATACTGCCGGGAATCAACACCGGCTGACCCACCCGCCGGTACTCCACCGGGACTTCCATATGCCCGGGCGGGAAAGCACGGGTAGCCCCTTTGCGGTGTACCAGGAGCAGTTCCTTTTTCCCTTGCACCATATGATGTTCGAATTTGGCTATATTATGGGCCTGGTCGTAAACCAACCGGAACCCCATTTTCGCCGCCGAACTTTTGAAGAAATGCTCGAAAATAGCAATCACATCTTCCATTAACAAATGACGGTTGGCCCAGGCGAAATTGGAAGCCGCATTCAACGCCTGCAAATAATGCTTGCCCTCTTTGGAAGCGATTTCCGCGAATATCAATTGCGGGTCTTTAATATTCGATTTGGACAACCGGTCCAGGTTCTTTTTCCGTATTCGTTCGATAAAATCCGTGGCCACCTGGTGGCCGAACCCCCGTGAACCGCTGTGAATCATGAGGGAAATATTGCCTTTTTTTAAACCGAAAGCGTCGGCCGCTTCCTGGTCGTATATTTCGTCGATTACCTGGATCTCGATGAAGTGATTGCCTCCTCCCAGGGAACCTACCTGGGTTTTTCCCCGTTCGACGGCGCGGTCGCTGATGATTGCCGGTTCGTCGAACTCCAGTTTCCCTGAAGACTCGATGAAACGCAAGTCTTCCTTATTGCCGGCAAAATTTGTCACAATCTCTTCGGCGCCGTTTTTCAATATCCTTGAAAATTCTTTCTGGTTCAGTTGGTGGTTGCTTTTATCCGTGAGGCCGGTGGGGATATCCCTTAGAATAGAGCTGCCCAGGGATTCCCTGTATTTTTCCAAATCCCCGGCCGCGATATTGGTGGTTATGAGCCGGACGCCGCAGTTGATATCGTAGCCCACGCCGCCGGGCAGCACGATCCCCGAATCCGCCGGGAAAGCCGCCGCCGCGCCGATGCAGAAACCGTAACCGTAATGAATGTCCGGCATGGCAAAGGAGCGGGATACGATGCCGGGCAAGGCGGACACATTGATGACTTGTTGAACCGACTCATCTTCAAGCGCGGTTTTTAAAATTTCCTCGGTGGCAAAAATTTCGGCGTCGACATTCATGCCCCTATTTTTACTTTTTTCCAGCACCCAGCGATGGGACGATACTTTGCTAAACTCTTTTAGCTCCATCCTGTTTTACTCCCTTTCCGCCTGGGGCTTTGTTCGGATGCGACGAGTGGGTGGCGTGGGATGCGTGGGTGGAAGCCGAATGGGCGTGCTTCTGCTTGGACAGGTTTTCAATGTGGTCATTGACCATTTTTACTAAGTTAAGGCTTTTATCTCTAAAATAATTAAATTTTACTTCGGTAATGTATTTCTCGTCTAACCCGACATACAGGTGATCCATGAGTTCCGCCAGGGAACCCCGCGCCCGCCTGCAAAACTGGATGTTTTCTTGAAAATGATACCGGCCGTGGCCTTCGGCGATGTTTCCTGAAACCGATCTTGCCGCCCGGATCATTTGATCCACCAGCCTGTATTTTTCTTCATCGGGAAACTCTTTTACCAATATAGAAATCTCCATACGTAATTTCCTGCTTTCTTGCCAAACCTCAAGGGTTTCAAATGTTGTTTTCAATTCTTCGTTCATATTTACTCCTCGTTATATTTTATATTTTTAAGTTTAATTTCGCATTTTGTATTCTCAATCTTCATACACATTTCACGTCTCACGTCTCACGCATCAACCGGCTAGACATCGAAAATAATTTCAGCGTATTTGACGCCGTTTTTGTCTTGAACTTTTAGGTTGTGATAGGTCACGGATTTTATTTCCAGTTCAGGTTCCATGGTGCAGGGGATGGTCAGCAAATCGGCCTTGATATGAGTTTCGCCGACTTCTTTAATATCGATACCGGCGGTGATTTTGTTTTCCGTTTGCAGGAGGTAGATGGCTTCGGACAAGAGGTTAACCAGGACATTTTCGCAGCCGTCGCCGTGGTATTCGAAAGGGAGCGGTTGGATTTCCCCCGGCGCAGTAGGCGCCCAATCGTCGTCCCAGTCGCTGAAATACAGCAAGTTCAGACCTTTGATGGCGCTTTGAAAAAGGCCGGTGTACCCGTATCCATGGATACGAATGCCGACATCCGCCGTAGTAGAAAAGGTATCATATGTTCCCATGTTAGCACCGCAATTTGCAATTTATAGTACTTTACTATTGTACCTTTATTGTGAGATGATTACAACCCTTAAACTTTAAAAACTTTTCCTCTCAATCTTCTTTATAATGGTCTTTGCCTGTTCTGAATACGGGCCGGACGCGGCTGCCGGGTTTTGAAATTGTTCCAGGGCCTGTTTTTTCTCGTTTAATCGCAGCAGGGCGATTCCTTTATAAAAAATAGCTTCATCATAATAGGATGGATTCTTTTTTTCGATAATCACATCGAAATGTTTGATGGCTGTCCTGGGGTCGCCTGTTTCCAGGCAGCAGACGGCTTTAAAAAAAAGCACCCGGGGATTGGGTTCCGCGCCGGGGGAACCGGCGTCAAGGGAATTTAACAGTTCCAGGGCGGCGTCGTACTGTTTATTGTTGTAAAAAACCATGGCCCGTTCGAACGTTTGATTTTGAATGTCGGGCGGGGTGTCGCGGGTTTCGGTCCGGATATAGACCGGGGGTTCAACTTCGGAAATGTTTTCCAGGTATTTCCCCTGGCGGTAGTTGCCGACGATCCACAGGGTAGAAATCACCACGATGAGCAAGGAAGCCAGGGCCAAGATCGGTTTGAATAGCGGTTTTAGTCCCCATTCCCATGCCCAGAACGGTTTTCGGTCGGTTTGGATAATGGGGATTTCTTTGGAGTACAATCTTTCCAGCAGTTTGAGTTCCGCGAAGCAGTTATCGCATTCGAAATAATGGGCTTCGAAAGTTTCTTTCTTTTTTTCGGAGAGGTCGTCGGCCAGGTAACTTTCGGCCAGGTCATTGAATTCGCGGCATGTTATGGGCATGTTTTTTCAACCTCTTATTTGACTACTATAATAATATATACCTTTTTGTTTGGATATCTCAGTTTTAATTTTTTTCAGGGCCCGTTCTTTGCGGACGCTGATATAGTGTTTTGTTTTATCCAGGAGGGAAGCCACTTCGGCCACGGAATTTTCTTTCAGGTAGAATTCTTTTAAAATCGTTTTATCTACTTCGGGGAGTTTTTTCATGGCATGTTGGATGATCTCGTTCAAGTTTTCGTTTTCCAGGCGTTCGGCTTCTTCGAAATCGTAGGAGAGTTCGAAATTTTCTTCGCCTTTTTTCTGCAGGTTGGCGTTTCGTTTTTTTTTGTAGAAGAAATTGAACATCACCCGTTTGGCGATGCCGTAAATAAAGGGGCCGATGGAGTCATCGCCGGGGATTTTGTCGTTTTCAACGGCCGTGAAAAAGGCAATAAATACTTCCTGGACCAGGTCCCGGTAGTTGTCTTCGCCTTTGATGCGCATCCGGAAATAGAGCAGGAGGCGGGAATTGAATTGTTTGATGAGGTCGTTTTGGGCAGCGCTGTCTTTTTGTTTTAAACGTTCGATAAGGTTATTTCCAGCATGTGCAGATATGGGGGGCCGGTCGATTTTTTTCATTGTATTACCATATTGTATTTTATCTGAAACGTAAAAGAATAGCAAGAACAAAAATTTTGGAGGGTTCGAACAGGCGGCATCATGGGAACAGGCGGTGCCAGTTCCCTACCATTCCCGCGCCCCGCGTAATATGTAGGGGGCTGGCATTGCCTGCCCGATTGCCGATTACCGATTACCGATTACCGATTGCACAATATTATGAACAGGCGGCATCATGGGAACAGGCGGTGCCAGTTCCCTACCATTCCCATGTCCCGCGTAATATGTAGGGGGCTGGCATTGCCTGCCCGATTTCCGATTGCCGATTGCCCGCCATCATTTCCAAAATTATTTGACCTATCTGTATTTGCCTGTTCCATTTTTTGGCCGCCTCTAAAATTTTCAGGTGTATTTTAGAAAACCATCAAATTGAAATTGTGATTTGAATACAGTAAAATGATTACTATGAAAACATGGTATGAACGTAAAAGAAATCGGGCCTGGTGGCATGATTATTCAAGTCCCGGAGTTTATTTTATCACCATCTGCACTAGAAACCGGGAGCATTATTTTGGTGAAATCTCAAATAAGAAAATGCAAATATCGGAAATCGGGAAAATTGCATGCCAATGCTGGGAAAAAATGCCTGAAATCTCTTTGGATATTGAATTGGACTATTATGGTGTTATGCCAAACCATTTGCATGGGATTATAATTATAACTAACAAAACGGGGAACAGACGTGACGGTTCCCTACAACCTGGAGATGAGGATTGGGAAAATCGGCGGCTTCAACGGTTACCTAAGGTTATGGGTTCATATAAGTCCGTTGTAACAAGGATGTCAAATGATATCCCATGGGATTTGTTTTTTGGGTGGCAGAGGTCTTATTATGACCATATTATTCGCAATGAGAAATCTTTGAATATTATCCGTCGATACATTTTGAATAATCCGGCTAATTGGTCTGAGGACCTTGAAAATCCGGGATATATTTCCGGGATGTCGAAAGAAGAACGGGAATCAAGATCGGACGATCATTATAATAATTTATTCAAATACGATTAAGATCATATGGAAAAACGGCACAGGCGGTGCCAGGGAACAGGCGGCGTCATGGGAACAGGCGGTGCCAGTTCCCTACCATTCCCGCGCCCTGCGTGATGTGTAGGGGGCTGGCATTGCCTGCCCGATTGCCGATTACCGATTGCACAATATTAGGAACAGGCCGGGGTCATGGGAACAGGCGGCATCATGGGAACAGGCGGTGCCAGTTCCCTACCATTTCCCCGCCCTGCGTAATATGTAGGGGGCTGGCATTGCCTGCCCCCTTTTTCCTTCGCGCTCCTTCGCTCTTTAAGGGCGGTCCGCTTCCGTCTCTCTTTCCCTTACCGGTCCTTCTCATTCCCCGGCTGCGCAGGGCCTTGCCGGTAAAGATTTATAAGAAGTTGAGCCGCGTCGCGCATTTCAGGATGTTGGCGATCAAGAATGGCGAGATCGCCACACGAGTCTATGTACTCAAAAGCGATTTCATACGGAAGATAAAAGAGAGCATCCAGGTCCAGGTATTTCTTTGCACTCTCCAATGCCGAGCCTATGATTTTCAAATCCGCTGAACGAAAGGCGGCCCTGAATAAATTCCTTGTTACAGAAGGAAGATATTCCTGTTCCACGTTTCTCAAATGTTCAAATATTTTATCGATCACTTTATCCAGTTGAGAGACCGCCCCTTCCGTCGCAATGTGTATCAATGCGATCCTTGCGCTATTGCGTACACCATTGTCTTTATCGCTTAACGCATCGCTTAAAGGTTCCACTGCTTTTTCAGAACCGATTCTTCCCAGGGCGGTTGCCGCACTTCCTCGGACATTATAAGCTTCATCACTTAACGCTTTCGCTAGAGGTTTCACTGCTTTTTCAGATCCAATTTGCCCCAAGGCGGTTGCCGCACTTCCCCGGACTATAGCGTCACTATCGCTTAACGCTTTGATTAAAGGTTCCACTGCCTTTTCAAAACCGATTTGCCCCAGGGCGGTTGCCGCACTTCCCCGGACATTGTTGGCTTTATCACTTAACGCCTCGATTAAAGGTTCCACCGCTTTTTCAGAACCAATTCTTCCAAGGGCGGTTGCTGCACTTCCCCGATTTATTTTGTCATTATCTTGTAATACCTTGATTAAAGGTTCCACCGCCTTCTCAGAACCAATTCTTCCTAGCGCTGTGGCCGCGCTTCCCCGTACATCTTTAGCTTCGTCGCTCAGATAGTTGATCAGCACAACATCAGCTCTGGTAGCTTTAAGAATCCCAAGAGTATTTATACAATACCGCCGTCTCCATGCTTCCCCAGCATGCTTTAATATTATAATGATTTCATCCGTAATTTTATCATCTGCAAATCTCACAAGAATATGGCCAGCGATCCTGACAGCATAGCTATCTGGACTATCACGTAAGAAATTTAAAAGACCATTAAGCGCCTCGAATGAATCGATACGACCTGGCTGGCCTGTCATGAACATTGCAACTTTTGAATAAAGTACATTCGCCTCTTTCTGTCTATTTAGAATTTCAAGCATCAAAGCCTGGTAAAAGAGTGGGACGACATCGCCGGGTCTTAGTTCTTCTGCTTTTTCAAAAGCATGGAGTGCGAATCCATTTAGGCCAAGGTCTTTTGAATAAAAATTACCTTTATAAATATAATAACTGCCGTCTGTCCCATATAAAGAATCAAGTCTTTCCAGTTCTTTTTCAACGGCTTCAGTTCCTCTGGGAAGCGTTAATTTGCGTAATTGGTCAAATTCCCTTTCAAACCGTTCATCTCTTTCAGAGATTTCTATGATATAAGTCATATATTCATTTAAGTCCTCATCGATCTCTTCATCTCCATCCGCACCCATTTGCATCTTTTTTATTATTTCATTCCAGACCTCATCCCGCTCTTCTTTTGTCTGGTACCAGGTGGAGAAGAATTCCAGTAAATAGCGGATCAGCCCCCTCCCTTCCCTGGAACGATTCATCTGGTGCCATATCCTGAACAAACGTTCGGGAATAATATAAACCGTTTTCTTTTGTCCTCGCGCTTCCCTTCTCACATACCCTGCTTTTTCAAGACGTCCCAGCACCGTTCGTACGATGTTGTCTTCCATCCTGGCTTCCGCGGCCAATTCCTTAGGCGTGCAGCCTTCGTCCAATAAAGCCATGGTTTCGATGAGCTTCCCCTCTTGCTCGCCGATATCTTTCATCCGGTCCTGGTAAAAAGGCGTTATCTTGTCCAATAGACGGTCTAATTCATCCTGCACCTCTGTAATCGCCTGGTGAGAAACCAGGTCATACAGCATGACCGTGAGCCTGGGATTTCCGCCGGTAAAATGATAGAGCGCCTGGAGACGCGAATGATATTTGTGTAAATAATCCTGGAAATCTTTATTGTCATCATAATCGGCAAGTTTTTGAAACATTTCAAGCTGCTCTTCCTGTGACAACTCCGCCAGGAAGCGGAGCTGGAAAAACTCGAAAAAGGGTTCATCTTCTTTTATCACCGCGTCCAGGTATGTGGGAGATGTGCAGACAGTCACCAACCAATCTTCTTCAATCAGGATTTTCCGCAATAAGTGAACCTCGGATTTAACTTTAATCTGCCGCTCCAGGAGGCGGTTTAAATTCTCAATCAAAAAAAGAAATCCCACTCCCCTGTCCCGGTGGAATTTCCGAAACACATCCAGCGTCAAGTCGGTTACAGTGGCGTCATTATCATCATGTTTCACCTGTTTGTAAACAGCGGCGGCCTCTTTATCCCCGGTTTTTTCCACCAGGATGCGCAGCGCCTCCAGAAGCAGGTCCGCTATCTTCGTGACGCCGTATGATTCCTCCGGGAACAGCAGCGGAAACCATTTTTTATCCAGGGAAGGAGTTTTCGCTATGCGATAGTCGATAAGACTCAGCACGTGCGTTTTCCCGATCCCCCGTGGGCCCACCAGGAGGAAATGCTGACGCGACGATTTCGGCTGCCATTGTTCCAGGCGTCCCAGGATTTCTTGCAGCAAATGTTCCCTGGCGACGAAAATAGCTTCCAGGCTTTCCGGTGAAGTGCGCTGCGGCCTATAATGATGAATGCGTTTCGTCATTTTTTCCCTTTATTCCCTATGAAACCCATACCTTGTTTTCCACCACAATTTGAGTACGCGGCTGAAAAATGAATACCTTTCATCTTTGCATGATACATAGAAATCGTTGTCCAGGTTATTCATAAGATTCATGAATTTTTCTTCGAAAAGGTCGGAGTGTTGTATATTGGATGTTTTCAGGCAGACCTGGTACAATGTTTGCCGTTCGACGTCGTTTTCGGCGCGGGACAATAAACCCAGGATTGCTTTGGCCGCCAGTCCTTCCCAATCGGGATAATATTTATCGATGCGGGACCGGTAGTGGCTAAAGGTAGCAGACGCAGCTCCACCCAATAAGTCCTCCTCGAAAACCGTTTTCACCAATTCGGGTTTTAATTCCGCACCCGTGGCCCGCAGGCAGTCGAATATCGCGGTGACAAGAACGGCCAGCAAATATGGAATAGGTTCCCCCACCAGTTCAAGAATCGCGTTCCTAACCTCATCTGTCAGTGTCATATTGTGGGAATCGAAAATCGCTTTTAGATACGATTTCGCGGTTTCAACCGTAAACGGCTTTATTTTTTGAATAAATAAATCATTGACCGTATCCACCATTTTCATTGAATCGAGCATGGGGACTAAATGAATGGAACCGCCGACCACGAACCTCGTATGAGTTTCAGGGGCCAGGCGGGCGGAGCGGAACCAACGGAGTAATTGTTCCGCTTCTTCCGGGTTTTTCCTGTAAATGAGATCGATCATCACGGCGAATTCGTCCAGGATGAGAAGTAGTGCGGGTTTTTCACCGGCCAGAAAGTGCATGATACGTTCGCCGTACATTTTCCAATGCGTCGATACATCCGTATTTTCACGGATCTTGACTTTAAAGCCGCCGATATCGATTTCTTCCGTTAGGTCGCGAAAAAATGAGGCAATTTTTTTGCTGCGGTCAAATACTTTTTTGACGATGCGTTTTAACTGGTGCTTTTGATATATCTTCGAAATCAATTCAACCAAAAAATCCCCGGCCGTCTCAATATCTTCAAGGTTCACATAAACCGGTATGAACCCGGGGTGGGGGGCATCTAACAATCGATACATGGCGCCACTTTTGCCGAACCGTCTTGGGGCAGCCAGCAGGATATTATCGGTCGCCAGCTTCTCCCATATACTTTCAATGAGCAACTCCTGTCCGAAATAATCTTCCCCTCGTGGAACGCTTCCTACAACAATATTAGTCATCAAACACCTCCTTTGCAATATGAGCAACAAAATTGTTGCGCAACAATTTTGTTGCTCATATGGGATTATAGTACAAAAAACATTCTATTTCAATCGATGCCCTGTTTTTTCCCCTTACAAAATAATTTTACCAGCGCAGGCGGCGGTTTTTATTTTGCTCATTTATTTTTCTTCCTTTGCTTCTTTTAACCGTGCCATTTCCCTGTCCAGGTATGCCTCGTTTTCTACCTTAAAGCGCAGGGAGATTACTTGTGTGTCCCTTTTTCATTCTATTATTCTTTTCGCGTCCCTTCGCGCTCTTCGCGGCTAAAATTTGCATCTTGTCATAACCGGGTTTATCTGGTAATATGGAAGGCTATGAAGAATTTGGATACATCATTACCTATATGCGACCACCGGCAAGCGATACTGGATACTATCGCAAAAAATTACGTCACCATATTAACGGCAGAAACCGGCGCAGGTAAATCCACCCGCGTCCCTTTATGGCTCTGGCAGAAAGGGAAAAGAGTCCACGTGACCCAACCGCGCCGCATCGCTGCCCGCTCCCTCTCTTATTACCTGGCGCGACTGACCGGCAAAACCCTGGGCCAGGAGGTGGGATACCAAACGGGTTTTGACAGCAAAATGTCAAAACAAACGCAGCTCCTTTATGTCACGGACGGCGTGCAAATGATCCGCGAAATCAACGGCCGCCGGGATTACGATGTCCTGGTCCTGGACGAAGTCCACGAATGGAACCTGAACCAGGAAGTCCTGGTGGGCATGGTCAAGAGAAATCTCGACAACGGCCTCTATAAAGCCTCGAAAAAACGGGTGGTGATTATGAGCGCCACCCTCCAGGCAGACCGGCTTTCCTCTTTTCTGAATAAAGCGCCCATCATTTCCGTGGCCGGACGCGGATTCCCCGTAACCATGCACCACAATAATCCCCACTTTATCCTGCCGGACACGGCCCAGATGGTGGAATTGGAACGGAATGTGCTGGTTTTCCAGCCGGGAAAACAAGAGATCGAAAATTTCACGGAGGACCTGGAACGTATGCTGCAGGCGGAAAAAATCAAAGCCAAAATCCTGCCCCTGCACGCGGAACTCTCTTTGCGTGAACAGGAAAAAGTGTTCGAACACTATTCGCTGCCTAAAGTCGTCGTGGCCACGGATATTGCCCAGACCAGCTTGACCATCGACGATATCGATGCAGTGGTGGATTCGGGGATTAAAAAGGAAATACGATTGGTTAAAGGCATCGAAGGTCTTTATCCCGTGGATATTTCCCATGCCGAATGCATGCAGCGGGCCGGCCGCGCCGGCAGGGTAAGGGAAGGCCAATATTTCCTCTGCGCGGACATGGGCATGAAAGACCGCCAGGATTTCCCGGAACCGGAAATCCAGCGCCTGAACCTGGAATCCGTGGTGCTCCGCCTGGTTAAAATGGGCCTCTCGCCCCTGGATTTTCCTTTTTTCCACTTACCCTCAAAAGCGCTGATTTATAAGGCGATTAAACAACTGAAACTACTGGGCGCGATTTCCGAAGAAGGGGAGGTTACCGCCGATGGTCAAAAAATGGCCGAGTTTCCCGTCTCTTTGCGCAGCGCTCGCCTGCTGCTGGAAGCCCAAAAAGCAAATCCCAAAGTCCTGGACTGCGCCATTAAATGCATCGCTGTCCTGGAAACCAAAGGCATTGTGGCCAAAGAGGCAGCCGGCGAAAAATATTTAAACTCCGCCTTTCACTCGGACCTCCTGAACCAGTTGGCCCTCTGGGAATCTTTCAAGAGGAACCGCAAAAGCATCAACCGGAAGAAATTTGCCCTGGCCATGGAAATATACCGCGAATTGAACAAACGGCTGGGCATTACTACCGCGGTAAAGCCCGGGCTCTCTTCAAACGATATTCCCATGCTCTACCGGGCGATAATTTCCTCTTTTGCCGACGAAGTGAATATCAAAGTGGGCGAAGATTACGTAAGAGACGACGAGGTGCGCCAACTGAACCGCGAATCCATGCTCTTTGAAAAAAAACCGGAAATGCTGGTGGGCCTGCCCTTTGACCTGGTTATTAGCCGCGATAATATCCACACCGGCGAAAAAGAGGATATCCTGATTCCATTGATCACCTTTGCCTCGGAACTAACCCTGGAACTCCTGGAACAACTGAAACCCTTCAGTTACTTTAAAAAAGAAACGGCGATTATCGCCAATTCGAAAGTTGCTGTTTTCAGGGAGTTCTACTTCGGCGGGAAAGCCATCCGGTCCTTCACTTCACCCCCCGACTGGGAAAACCCCGGGGAAAGAAAACTGGTGATCCAGAAAGTCCTGCCCTGGTTTGAAAAAAATAAACAGCGCTTCGATATTTCCCTGAAAATGGAAAAGGTGAAACAGGATTTCGAGGAGATTAAAACAGTGCTTAAAGGGGACCTGAAATCCTTTGACTTTTATTGGCGCAGTTTTCTATTCCGCCAGTTGGATGAGCATTTGCGCATGGATGACCTGGACCTTTTTTTCAAGTTTAATTCCGGGTTTTCCCTGATCAACCCGGCAAGGTTACTTCCCCATCACGTCATAAAACAACTAAAGAAGGCCGGGTGGCCGCAGCTCCTGGAGGTTAACGGCGAATGGTTGAATGTTCTCTACATCAAAGGCAAGGCGTTCATTAAATGCGAGTATTCGTTCTTTGAGAAAGTGAAAGAGCCTGAGTTGATATTGGCCACCGGGGAACACGCCGGCGTGATCCTGGGCGAGCGGGAGTTCGATGCCTGGGAGCAAGCGGTTGGCGAGTTTAACCGCTGGAAAAGGATCGATGTTTTCGAGAAGAAATATAAGGACTTAAAAAAGCCGGGGCATATGGATGATTTGATGGCTATCCCGTTCCCGCAGGTACTTGAAGGCAGCAGGGGGAAAGACAATACGCCGCTGGAATATTATGTGGTCCCCGTGGTGGAAAATGGGGAGGCATTTTTAAAGTATTATTTTGAAGAAGAGGATGCCCGGGTTTATTTTGATTCTTTCCGTACCCAATGGGAAGAGCATATCCGGTGCTATAAAAAAACTAAGCTGGAAAACATTTTTAAACAAAAGGGTTGGAAAATAAAGTCATAATACAGGTTGCCTCCGGCGGGTCAGGACCTTTTTGAAAAAAGGTCCCGACACCCCCAAAAACTTTTGTTAAGTAAAAGCTTTGGGAGGTCCAGGAACCATTTCTCGAAAGGGTTCCTGGTTTGGTTTGACTAAGGCAATAAGTTGGTTTATAATGGCAACATGAAAATTATAAAAACACAAACATGTAACACGAATACAAACAAGATTTTAAAATATATTCGCATCGTTCTATCGTTGGTAGTCATCGGCCTGGGCATATATTACCGGAACTGGATAGGCGCACTGGGATTATTAACCCTCTATACCGCCTTTACCGGCCGCTGCGGCGCGGCGCTGAGCTTTAAACGCGACACGGACCCCGAAGCGAAATAAGACCTTGACATCCGAACCAAATCGGAGTATACTCCGAAAAAGTTAAACTAATTTGGAGTATGTTTCCAAAAATAGACGATCTCATTCCCGGGAGACTTTTTAATGATCTTTAATTCCAGGGCCGCGGAATGAGCATTGAAAAAATCGGGCTTTTCCCTTTGCCACTGCCAGTTAAATGTTTTTACGGTTTCCACCTGCTTTAAAAAAAGTTTTTCAGTTAAGTGCACCGCGTTGGAACCTTTGCGTACATTTTTATTGTATTTGTTTTTGCGATCGATGTTTTGGTTCAGGGCGCTGCGGGGAAGAAGGAATTGTTTAAATGGATGCGTACTGTCGGGTGCCGGGGCTTTTAAGAACACTTCGAAATCGAAATACAGTTTCCTATTTTCTTTGATCACGTAATTTAACTGCATGCCTGGCGTCATTGTTTTAGCCAGGTCTATGGCGGTTGTTTTAAAGTCGCCTTCTTTATCGGCTGTCCTTTCTTTCCAATTAATAACAGAGATTTGTTCCCCTGCCGGGTAGAGGATATAATCGCCGCTGTTGTCTTGTTCCATGGATGCGGTCGAAATTATTTTAAAGGAATATTCGCCGGCGATCGTGTCGTTATTATAATAGTAGCGGTAACTGCCGCTGACGGTCATAAACAATTGCATTTCCCACCATGTCCCGGCTTCCGCATCCGGGGGGCCCGCCTGCCCCGCGTGAGGGAAAAGCATAAGGAGCAAGATAAGCGAAAGAACTTTTAGTTTCATGAATTTATTATGGCATATCTCTTTTCCTTAATCAACCATTGTTTTCTGAGCCGCGAAGAGCGCGAAGACACGCGAAGTAGGGGCCACGGACGAACACGGACGACTCACGGACAAAAGAAGCTTCGGTTATTCTGCTTGTTTTTTTCATCATTCATCATTCATCATTCATCATTCTATCTTTTCCTCTGCTCTTCCTTTTTCCTACCCTATCACATCCGGCTCAGATAATAGTCGTCGATTAGCGGGATTTTCTCTTTAAAATGCATCTTTTCCAGGAACCGGGCATAATCGGCGGCTTCCAGGCTGTGATTTTTCAAAAGCTGCCGCAGGGAGCTGCCTTCGCCTTCCAGGAGGGTATCGGAAAAAAAATATACAGGGTTTCCAACTGCTTGTTCCTGTTCCAGCCGGGCCCGGATATCGCCCAATGACAGGCCTTTGCCCAGCATCCAGTCCAGGATAAATACTTTGCGAGCGGCAAAATAAGAGATGTATATTTTATTGTGGATGGAAAGGTCGGAGCCGCATCCGGCAATGACAATGACGGCCTGGGGCGGGGTTACTTTTTCTATGGCCGCCGCTGCCTGGTAATTACGGTTGTTCTCAAGGTTGCCGGCGGGTTTCATGTAAAAATAAAAATTGCTTAAGAATATGGAAAGTATCAGAATGAGGATGCCGGCGTTGGCCAGGGATACCCGGGTTTTGTTTTGCATGCGGCGAATAAAGAATGCGGCGGAGGCGCTGAAGAGTATTATAAAAGGCAGAACCACATTTAGTTTAAATTCCAGGTTCCGGTTGTCCCAGAAGGTAAAAAAGATAAAATAAGGCAGCATCCAGGCGCCTAATTTATAAAAGTCCTTATTCATACTTCTGATTCCGGCATGGATTATAAAGGCCGCGCCTGCCCCCAGGAGGAGCAGCGAAAAAACGATTAATGTGGGTGAAGCTGAGACCAGGAAGCCGTTAGCCACGGATTTGAAGGAACCCCACAGGCCGCCGAAGGATAATCCGGTCCAGTAAATGATCTTATGGCCTGCCAGGATGTCGTTGCCCTGCAATTGGTTTTTATAAAAATCCAGCAGGTTTATATTGCTTGCCAGTGCGAAGATGGACAATTCCAGCAGCAAAAATACAGCATAGAAAACAAAAAAACGAACGATTTTCCCAATGGATTTTTTCTCCAGGATAAAGACCAACAACACCGCGACAGCGATTAAACCGTTGGTCAAATGAAAACCCGCGGCCAGGGCAAAGCAAAGGGATGCGGCCACGGTACGGGTTAATTTATCCGGGGCCCCGGGTTTAAAGAATAAAAGGTACATCCCGGCGGCGACAAAAAAAAGGCCGGCCATGTGAACTTCGGCCTCAACGGAATAGTACCAGGGACCGTAAGCAAAGGCGGCCAGGGCCATGCCCGCGATTTGCAGGAAACGCTCATCCGGGCCGGCGACTTGTTTGATGATTTTATAGGTAACCCACAGGGTGAGGAGGCTGAAACAAAGGGAAAACAATTGGAGGTGGAAATATTCCAGGACATTATAACCAACGGTTTTTTTTAGCCCGTTGTAGAGGAGGTAATTGATTGGGATATATAGGGGGTGTTGGGGTTGGTGGGTTACGGACAGATCATTTTTCACCAGTGCGTAACGCAGGTATTGGCTGAACACCGTGCCGTCGAAATCATAGTTTACCGGTAAAAAGGACAAGTAAATAAGTCCGATCAGAAGGATCATTAAGGCGGGAAGCCATTTGGCCGTCGATTTAAAAGAGTGCTTGTTCATAATGTTATTTTAGACTTTTTGAATATTTTTTTCAATATATCACGAGGGAACCTCTTGGGCGGGGCATCTCTTTCATTAACAGTTCACCATTAACAATTGACAATTGACAATTGACCATTATCCCTCTTCATTTCCAAAATCGGGCAGACATTTCCCGGATAGAGATTTCCTGGGCCACGGAAGAATTTTTTGCCTGGCGCCATTTTCGTTTTTACTCCTCCCCGCTTGTAATCTGTTTTACTTTATGGTATCTTTTGATCTATCCGTTATCCATATAAACGGGAGTAATAACATGAGAATAACATTTGAACATCTCGGCTTAATAGAGAAGGCGGTGCTGGATTTAAGTGATTTAACCATTATTGCCGGGGCCAATAATACCGGGAAGACTTATATTACCTATACGCTCTGGGGCCTTCTAAAACAATGGGATCGCTTTTTTGAATCCCAGGAGACGCCCGGCGTCGTTAAAGACCTGATTGAAAAAGGAAATGTAAAAATTCCAAATGGTCGTTTTCTTCAATCTTTTGATAAAACAATAAATACCATTGCCGGGGAATATTCACATAAAATTCCTGATATTTTCAGTGACAAGGAAGGGCAATTTGATAATGCCTGCATCCGGGTAACCGCCGATAAACCGGCAGCGGCTTCCTTGAATGCCACGACTTTATATAAAATCGGCGATTCACACGAAGTAACCGCTTTTCAGAAAGATGATTTCCTCTTTATTTCTCTCATTGGAAAAGATAAAAAGGCGCCCTCGTTTATCATTGAAGACATTGTTAATAAAATAATCGGCAGTTTTTTTTACCAGGACTGTTTTCCGCAGCCCTTCCTGGCCACCGCGGAAAGAATTGGGGTTCCTATTTTTTACAAAGAACTGGATGTAGCCAGGAATGTAATCGTTGAAGAACTGCAGAAATGGGATCAAGGAGATGGGGGCAGAAAGGCATTCGATCCGATTAATTTTACTAAGAAGTTAAGTTCCAGGTATGCGGCCCCTATCAGGGATAATATAAATTTCACCCGGGCGATCGAGGATATCCAGGATAAAAAAAATCTTACCGGTGGTAAATTGTTGGTGGATAGAATCAAAGATATGATGGGGGGTTACTTTAAAAATATCGATAATGAAATTCGCTTTTCTTCAAAAGCCCGGAAGAAGGGGACGTTCGATATTCCTTTGTATCTGGCTTCTTCATCTGCCAGGGGGTTGTCCTTAATATATTTTTTCTTAAAACATATCGCCCGTCCCGGGATGCTGCTGATGATAGACGAACCGGAAAGCCACCTCAGCCCGGCCAACCAGGTGGCATTAGCACGGTTGTTGGCTCTTTGTGTAAACAACGGTTTGAAGGTTTTTCTCACTACCCACAGCGATTATCTTATAAAAGAGTTTAATAATTTGATTATGCTGAGCCGTGATTTCAGCGGTAAGAGTGATTTTTTAAAAGAGCATTCCCATACTTATTCCCCGTATGATTTTCTAAAACCCGAATCCGTTAGTGCTTATATCTGCCGGGACGGTACCCTTGATAAATGCACTGTGGATGGAAAAGGGATGGATATCCTTTTTTTCGACGAAACAATCGACAACATCAACAGGATTGCCGACCAATTGGATTTCTTGACCGGGAGCGATGCGTGATATGGCTTATAAAGAGCTGCGTGATATATTAAATCCCAATATCATAGATTGTATCAACCAGGAGAAAGGGGTTGCCGTTTTAAAAGAAAATAATCCAAATAGTAAACTAAAAAAGCTCGAGATACATGGACTCCACAAAGAAGCCGTTGTTTTTAAATTGGACGTGGACAAGCCTGCATTCAAATGCAAATCTCCTTATTTAAATCCCGGTGAAAGAGGGCTTCATTCAGGTTGTGACTATGTTATTGCCACCAGTAAGGAGCAGCGGAACATACTTCTTTTCTGTGAACTGAAATCGAATGATATCGGTGGCGGAAAGCAGCAATTACTCAGCGCCACCCCTTTTGCAGATTATTTATTTTCATTACTGAGGATTCATAAGAATATTTCTCGGGATGTCATTAATTCTTTTGAAAAGCATTTTGTACTTTTTCGTACTCGGGGGCGTATAAATAAGCAACGCGTCAAAAATGATAAATTAAGAAAAGAACCATTCGAGGGTATTAACATAAAAATGGGGGAGAATCCTGGCCAAATCGACATTTCAAAAATAATCCAATAATATTAATGGCAATCGGAACCATTTTTTTACTCTTGAGGCGATATTGGTGAAGCAAGAAAAATTTATTTTCCCCTCTCCAGCGATTTTTCAAAGTACAACCGGATACCGTGGTGATAACTTTTTCCCTGTGGATAATACGTCGCTTCCGTGGGATCAAAATAAAGAATGTTCTGCCGCACCATGTCCCGTAATAACTCCTCATCTTCGGGATCGATTTCTTCCTTGGAAAACTCATCCCTTTCCTTCAATCGCCGCAGCAATTTCTCAATCTTTTTCTGCTCCGGCCTGATCACATAATCCACGATCAAATTGCGCATCTTTTTTTTATACAACCGGAGGAACTCTCTTTCCATCACTTTAAACGGGTCCACTTTCCCTTGCTGCATTTTCTTCTCGATTTCGGAATCGATCTTGAAAAAACCCACGTTTATCCCGGCGGACAATTTCTCTTTCTTTTCCCCTTTATCTTCGACGTTAAAGAATATGTTGAGAAAATCCTTAAAGTCATAATTCCCGGAAAAGTCGGTATAAATTTTCCTGAGATTCAAGAATTTGATATCCAGTTCCTGTTCTTTTCCCATTTGTTCCAGGAATTTATACAGTAAAGTGGTTTTTCCGGAAGACTTGGGACCGTGAAGAAAAAGAAGAGATTCGGGACGTTCATTAATCCAATCTTTTAAAAAGGCCAATTCTTTTTCACGGTCGATAAAGGCAACATCTTTGCGGTATCCGGATTTATCTTTAATCATGGCCTAATTATAATACCCCGGTGTTTTTTTTTCAACCCCCCAAAAGACAAAACTTCAAATAAATTCAAAGCCGCTGCCGTTAGCAGGGCGCAACGAGGCAGCCTGTTCCCAAATTGGCATTGAAGGAACAGGCGATGCCAGTTCGCGACACTCTACCAAATTGCGCCCTGCGTAATACCTTTTGGATAACCTGTTGCCAATGCCCTCGGGTTCATTTTGCTAATCTAATCACTTGATGATTTTGAAAAGGGCATATTATTCAGCCATGTAGGCTTATCTTAGTGACATTCCTCCCTGTCCCCTGAATCCTGATTCCTGATAACCAAAAAAAAGAAACCCATCAACGTAAGGGGTATCTGGGAGAACAAAGGTTTTGAGAAAATCGATATTGAGAAAGAATTGAAGAATTTGCGAAAAAATATCCGGCAGGACCTGGAGAGGAAGAAATTTGACTATTACAGATAAGAGGAATTAAAAAAAAATGATGCACTCCTGATGAATCTATAAGAAAGGGTTTTATTTTCTTCTTGACTTATGGTAAAATTTACACCATGGAAAAGAACATGTTACAAATTATACCTGGAAAACGATTTATAAATTCATCGAGGGATAAGCATTCAAATGAAACTAACCGGGATTAAACTCAAAAATTATTATCAATTCAAAGACCTGGAAATCGATCTGACCTATCCCCGCGGTCATGCCAAAAAGGGACAGCCCCTGGACAAAGTCTGTTTCATCGGCCAGGGTGGAACCGGCAAAACCTCCCTGCTTCGCTTGATCAAATGGTTTGTCTCCCTGAAGCGGGATATCGGGAAAAATCTCTTGCTCCCTGTTCCCCCGGTACCCGGGTCTGCCCAAATCAATTTCCAGGTTTCCAATCTTGCTTATCGCATGTTTAACGCGGAAAAGGCGCCGTTTTTCCAACACGACTGGCCCAATCACCTGGATGGAGAATCCTTCCGCAACTTCCTGGTTGAATATTATGAAAAAGAGAAACCCATTCTCATCAATTTCCCTACCGAGTTATTATGGGGAAAAAATCCACCTCAGCCGGAGAGTGCTGAATCCGCCGGTGAAGGGGAGAAAATGAAACCGGCGCGGCAAACTCCCGGCTCTTTAGAAAATCGCAGTATTATCGATTTTGCCGTCGATGATGTATCCGGTCATTGGGAGTCGATTTTAGAGGATATCCGCTTGCACCGCGCCCAGGAACTTTTAAAGAAGCAAAAACTGGCCGATGCCACCCTCCGCAAGAATGGTTCACCCTCCGATAAAAAGAAAATAAAAGAACTGGAGAACGAATATCGAAAATGGCTGGCGGAAAACCCGGCCCCCCTGGATCTATTGGCTGATAAATGTCTGAATCCGCTACTTCTACACCTGGGGCTCAAGGTCAAACGCGATATGGATATGACGTCGATCCAAAATCTCGGTTTCATTGCCCTGCAAAACATCGATGACCAGGATATCCCTTTTGATTTCTGGAGCACAGGGACCCGCCAACTGGTGCAGACCGTGATTCCCCTATTCCAATTAAAACCGGGAAACGCCGTGATACTGGTGGATGAACCGGAACGGTCCCTTTATCCCGATATCCAGGCCGGTATTATCGACACCTATGTGAAATTGGCCCCGGGCTCCCAGTTTTTCTTTGCCACCCACTCGCCCATAATCACTTCCGCATTTGAACCATGGGAAATCGTCGAATTAAAATTCGACAGGAAGCACCGGTATGTTTCCAGGGAATTGGATTATGAAGGCGACAATCATGTGGATAATTACAGGAATTATCCCGAATACCTCCGGTGGGATTCCATTTTGCAGCGAATTTTCGACCTGGCGGAGGAAGGCAGTGAAAAACGGATTGCTGCCCTTAATGAATTGACAGATATTGAACTCCGAATCGAAAAATTTAAAAAAGAAGGTCGATTGGGCTCTAAACAAGGCCAGTCCCTGGCCAGTCAGTACCTGGCCTTGAACCGGAAATTGGGCTGGCGCACCGGGGGCAGCGATTTATGAGGCGCATCGATAAAACCCGTATTCTTTCCACCAAATATAAAGAATGGGTGGACCAACTGGATCGCGAAAACCTGGATCACCCGAAAAAAGAAACATACAAATTAGATGTGGTGATGAACCTGTTTTATTGCCAGGGTGGGGTTTGCGCTTATACTGAAATGCGTTTATGTCCCCCCAACCTGCTTGATGAACAAAAATGGGTGAACGGCAGATATAAAGGGAAAAAAGGAGAAATCGATAAGTTCGGCAGCCTGGACCATTTCGATCCCCGCTTGAAAGAAAAGAAATTTTGGAAGTGGGAAAACCTTTTTATGGTTCATACGGATATTAATTTTAAAAAATCAGACGAGGAGGTGGACGAAATATTGAAACCCGATCTGCCGGGCTATGATCCTTTTAAATTATTGGCATACAGCGATAAAACGAATAGGTTTGCCCCCTCCCCGGAGATAGAGGACGAAACCTTAAGGCAGCGCATCGCCAGGATGATTAAGGTGCTGCAACTAAATCACGGTATGGTACACTATGAGAGAGAGACTTTTTTTGCCAATATAAAAGGTAATAATAAACTTGAATCCCAATCGGAAATTGACCGCTTTTTCACTGCTTACCAAATGGTGAAAGCAAAAGAATCATCATCGATGGAGAGAAATGAACGTGACCAATAAAGATATGGAGCTTATCGAGCAACTGGAGAAGGAAATCGGGCGAAGGCTGGTACCGATCGATCTAACAGATGCAGCCAGCCCAAAAGAAATCCCGGCAATCATAAGAAAAACCGGTAAAGGCTATATACCGGATAAGGACGGTAGGGTCAGCGAATTGTACCTGGAAAAAATTATAATGGACGCCCTGCCGCCGACTCTTACCAGGTTTACCCATTTAAAAGCCCTTAGTTTATACGGCGCTCAAATAAAAGATTACTCCTTACTCTCACAAATAAAAACTTTAAATGTCCTGGACTTAAGTTCCTCCGATTTAGATGATATTTCCTTTCTTGAAGGCATCGAGAATCTAACGGAACTGGACCTGCGGGAAAACCATATTAACGATATCTCCCCGCTTAAAGGATTAAAAAAATTAGAAAAATTGAATCTACATAAAAATCGGGTTACAGCCCTATCTCCTCTTAAAGAACTGAAGAATTTAGAAATTGTCGATCTCTCCGATAATGGTATCGAAGATGCCGGTTTTATTGAGGCATCGATGGGTAAAAAAAAATTAACCTACCTGGACCTTAGAAATAATAAAATAAAAAGTTTGCCGGAAGGTATTTTAGAAATCGGTCTTAGTATCGATATCGAATCTCAATTCGATAAGACCGCAATAGAACCCGCGGCTCCCGGTATCTATCTCTATGGCAACCCCATCCAAACCCCACCGATGGAAATTATATCAAGAGGAAATGCCGCGGTTACCGCTTACTATGAGTCTTGTAGAACCGGCGCGAGAATAATTCCCCTACAGGAAATAAAAGTACTATTGGTTGGAGAGGGCGGCGCCGGTAAGACTTCGTTGGTGAAGCGACTACTGCATGAAGAATTCAATGAAAGCGAGCCCGCCACTCATGGAATCGAAATCAAACAGTGGAGCCTTTCCGGGAAACCTGGTAAAATAAAGATCAACCTCTGGGATTTCGGCGGCCAGGAGATTATGCATGCCACCCACCAATTCTTTTTATCCCAACGCAGCCTATATATCCTGGTGCTGGACCGCAGGAAAGATGAAAGCCCCGATTACTGGCTCAAAAATATCCGCGGCTTCGGCGGCGATTCCCCGATCCTGGTGGCCCTCAATAAAATCGATGAATTCCCGGGCTTCGAAGTCAACCGGAAATTCCTCCAGGAAAAATACCCCAATATCTTAGGTTTTTTTCCACTCTCCTGTAAAACCGGGGAAGGAATTCCCTCCCTGGTTGAAGGTTTAAAAAAGGGATTGGATAATGTGGACATATTAAAAACCGACTGGTCTTCCGCATGGTTCGATGCTAAAAACTACATCGAAAACATGCCTGAGAATTACATCTCCTATGAACAGTACGAAGAGATTTGCCGGGGGGGAAAGATAGCTGAAAAATCACACCGGGAAACGCTGGTGGAATTTTTACATGATCTCGGCGTCATCCTTGATTTTAAAGATTTCGGGCTGGAGGGGACCCAGGTGTTAAAACCCGGCTGGGTTACCGGGGCTGTATACAGCATTATCAATTCACCCATACTGGCCAAATCTAAAGGAATTTTGGAATTGAAGCGGCTGGAGGAAATTTTAGACCCAATTGATTATCCCAGGGATAAATACCCTTATATTATGGGGTTAATGAAAAAATTCGAGCTATGTTTCGACGTGGACGGCCAACGGGTGTTGATACCGGATTTGCTGGGCGTCGAAGAGATGTCTTTCGATTTTCCTTACAACTCGTCATTGCGGTTCATTTTTGAATACGATTTCTTGCCCGGTACAGTGATGCCGCGATTACTGGTTCGACTCCACGGCGATATTAAGGATCACTTCCTGTGGCGAACCGGGGTATTGCTGGAAAACATGGAATTCCAGGCCGCGGCCGTGGTCAAATGCGACAGGTTTGAAAAAAAGATTTACATCTATGTCAACGGCGAACAAAAACGGGACTATTTCGCCGTCATCCGCCATACCCTCCAGGAAATCAATAAGAGCTACAAAAAATTAAAAGCCGCGGAAAAGATCCCCATGCCCGACGATCCCAGCCTAACTGCCGATTACCATCAACTGCTGCGATTTGAGCAAGAAGGCATCGAGTATTACCTGCCCCCCAATTCGGAAAAGAAATACCGGGTCAGCGATTTACTCGGCGCCATCGATAAAAAAGATTTAGTACAGGATGAAACCTTACAGATTCTCAAAACCATTCCAATGTCCCAGGTAAATAAAGACGCCAGTTACAGGAAATAAGGAGAGAATGAAATGGAAAAACTTAGAGTCGGTTATCCGGTTAAAGGCTGGACAAAAGAACTCATCGAAGGCTGGAATGCAGCCTTTGATACCACAATCCCGGAGGTGGAACTGGATGTGAGCGAAACAGGATTCATTACCCTATTCGATTGGCTAACTATTGTCGCGTTGATCGAAAAAGTACTGGTCAATTCTAATGTGAAAACCTTTCATATCGATGCTAAAGGTTCTGATCCCTCCAATTTTATTCCCCTGGCGGAATTTATAGACATTGAAAAAAATTTACCCTCCGGACGTTTCCCAGGTGAGATTATCTTATCGAATAGGATTTATAAATCCGTGGGTTTTATCGAATCATTGGGAACCCTTGATATCCTTAACAGGAGAAGCGAAGAGGGAAAGGTTTTTTACCCGGGGATTAATATTGAGGATGTCAAAAAACACCAATTCTATACCGGGAAAGAAGGTGCCCCAGGGGTTCTTCTTGGGCTCACCCGCATTCATTCCAGGGAAGATTGCATGCAATTCATCGATAATAATACGATTCGTAATTGGGTACAGGCCATGGGGACTCGTTTTCCCGAATCGCCCCTCTTCGAAACCCAGGAAGTATGGCGGGTATTGTGTCTTGAATTTGCCGTTAATATTTATGAACATGCCGGGATACCCGGTTTTATCTCCATGCGGGTGGTCTCACCCAGGGATAAACAGGGACGGGTTTATCCCTGGTGCCGGGAAACGTATCCGTCTCCAGTTATCGGACGTTTGTTTGATGAAAAACACAACCCGGATAATCAATTACTGGAGATTTGCATCGGCGACGCAGGCAAGGGATTCATCGAAACCTTAAAAAATGCTTATATGAAACACCTACGTGAAAATATAATCCCGATTAATAAAAAAACTGAAACAGCGATAATAAGAAATGAAGATATCGTGGCCTTTGCTTTCGACGAATTAGGAACTTGTAAAGATGCCAATGAAGGCTGGATCACCGAACGTCATGCCCTGAACAGGATATTACATATTACAGCCCAATATGGGGGGGTACTGGCTGTACGTTCCGGGGGAGTCGAGTTACTATATTCCGGTGAAGGCGAGATGTTCCGGAAAAGTCCGACCGGGAGAGGCTATATACCGACTCAAGAACAGGAGATGGCAGGGATCCTCCCGGGAACTCAATTCCAGGTCATCCTCCCCCTGATCCCTTTTACGTCCACAAAAAATTTTGCCAGGAGATCTGTTCTTTCTGTTTCCTTACCATCCACTTTTCATACAGAGTCAAAACATGTACGGGGTCACCTGGTTCCCTTACTGGAAAAGCTGGATCAACCGGATTCATGTATGGGTAAAGAGGCCCTCATCCGATTCCAGAAAGCCTGTGAAAACCTCTGCTTGGAATTATTTACTAAACGCCCCGCCGCTGAACCGTTAATCCTTGATTTCAGTCAATTGAACTGGACAGCCGGCCAATTCGAAACGCTGCTCCATTTTCTCCAGAATATTCTTCAGCACCGTCCGGTACTTCTTATCGAAATAGAGCCGGAGCTTGCCCGTGAAGTCATACGATTGGAAAGTATCGGGGCGCCGACAACCCTGGATAACGATTTCATATACCGGCATTTACCCAAAGAAGGTCCTTTTTATGGGGAATTATCGGAAAAAGAGTTTTTGGAAACCTACAACCGAATTCATGCAACGGTATTGGGAATCGACAGGGACGGTCAATATTATATTTTCGGCCTTCGCAACCATGCCTATGAAGCCCCACTGCTTAGTTTAATCGAAACACCTAAGTCGATCGATAATTTGTGTGCTGAAACCTTCTGGGAAGAAACGTTAAAAGAAAATATGTTGAAGGCAATCTTGAATTATATCAACCCGATGTTCTATCAAAATGAAAAAGGTCAATGGCGGACGGTATGGGATAAAATGGAACTATCCGTAGAAGTGCAGCGCGCTATGTCCAGGCATTTCGATAAAGTTGCCGACAGAAGCAAAGCTTGGCGAGGTGATCCTAATAAACCGGAAAAAAACAAATTTAAAATTCCCTGGCAAAAACGATGGCGCTCCAATTTCCTTGAAACGACCCGGATTTTATCCCGTGAACGCCATGCCGATGAAGTGGCGCAGCGCTTGATCTATCGCCTGCAAAAAGGATTGGCCCTGAGAGGGAAATCGCTTCAGGATGTGAAAGTCCTGGCCTGTATGACTGCGCCGGCCATGCTATTGGCTTCTTTTATCTACAGGTGGTGGCCATCTCAATACGAACGACCGGCGGTATCCGACCTGGGTTATTATGTTATGTTGAGCCATCCCGGGGATTTACCGTCGCTGGTAAAAACCGGGGGCATTGTGATTGTTTGTGATATCATGGATACCGGTACCCTATCCAATAAATTGATCGATGCATTAAAAGCTCAGAAAATGGATATGCTGGGCATGCTGTGTTTTATAAAAATGATTCCCGATTTGGAAAAAACGGAAGTGACTCCCATAGATATGGGGTGGGAACCGACTCCAGGTGGAGATAAAGAAGGATTTATTCCCAAACATGCCTTGATATGTGTCAAACGCCCGGATTTCTGCGAGCCCCCACGGGCCGATGAAAAAGACATCGGTGCCTATTGGATTGAGCCCAGGACCATGCTCCCTATTAAATATACATCCCTCAAACGCCAATTTAAATTGGATCAGGATCCTGATCTAGATCGTAGAAACCGGTACCTGGAACAATTTGACCGTTCTTCCGGCGGCTGTCTATTTGCTGCTGGGCATTTCGTGTATGGCTCTAGACACTTTTCCGTATCAATCGATGTCCAGAAAGTCTTAACCGGTGAGATCGGCGATGAAATTGCTTTATGGGTAGCGGACATATGTGAAAATCGTTCCGATCGGCAAAAGAGCGAATGGGAGAGCGAAAATGGTTTTAATTTAAAAGGTGACATTACAGCAGTACTCATGCCCCTGCACAGCCAGGTCCACTACATATGGCCAAAGGTTGAAAAAATACTTGCCCAACGAGGACGACGTCAACACACATGGCTCCTTGATGCCACACTTTTTGTCGGAAGTGGGCCTGCTTATCGAATACCGGAGCAATTTCTGCACCAAATCAGGATGGCCGTGCAAGAATCTATTTCATTAAAGAGCAAAACTGTAAAAAAACTTACAAAGCCCATCCGCCTTTTAATTTTAGATGATGCAATTGTCACTGCTTGTACTGCCCAGACCATACTGGAAAGAATTAACCGGATTGTTATTCAGGAATATAATCGGAAACAGATTAATGATAAACTCGATACCTTCCAGAATCCCATCGAATGGATTCGCTATTTCTGTATTCATAACCAGATGAATTATACACTTCATATGCTCTGGAAAAATTTAAGCTCCATAGGAGAGACAAAGATAAAATTTGTATTCGAAGCGTATGCACCTTTCATGGGGGTGCCTGTATATTCCGATAACGATTGCCCCACATGCCGGGACATTGTACGCCTTAAACGGTTAGCCGCGACCTGTGAGCAATATAGCATCGAATCGGGCCACCAGTGGACTGAAATGCGGTCGATCGAATTACAGCCCATCGCCATAGATAGCCCCGGCTTTAACAGTTCCAGTTCGGTATCTTTATCCAGGGGCATCGAAATATTGAAGAGAGATAGCGATAAAGAGATGGATACATCAAGCAGTTTTTTCCAGGTTCATGCCGCTACCGCCATCTGGCGATTCTATGAATTAATGTATTATTCCTATCCCCCCGAAGATGTTCTTCTATTTCTAAAAGATGCCTGGGGAAACGATACCGAAGGCTCTGAAGTAAAGAAAGAATATGAGCGCTATCGCTGGGCGGTATTCGAATGGTGTTTGAGAAATTGGAAACGCCTGGAAGCAAACACGGCGGTGGACAACTTTATAGCAGAAGTTGAAAGAGAAATCGATCAAAATACTTCCTTGGTTAAACCTCTTTTGGAAGGCTGTGCACAGCACTTCGAAGACCCCGCCGTTACCCGGCTCATTGCCGACTGTATCGATACCCTGGCGGCATTGGAAAAGAAACGCATTTCAGGCGATGAAGGGGCGGAACCGGAACGGATCAAACATACCATCGATCTCTATACAGCACTGGGTTTATTCTGGTTGAGTATTCCCCGCGCCAGGTGGGAGGAACTTTCATATGAAACCGAAGTCCAGGGTGAAAAAATTCTACTACTGGATCACCTGGATAAAGCCGCCGCTGAACTGGATATCCATGGACCTTCTTTTTTACGGATTTTATATCAACAATTAAAGAGGCCCCAGAGGCATACGGACCCAAAATGGGCGTTGAACATTATTGCCGAATCCTTGCTGCGGGGCCGGGACCCATTGTATTCAAAACATGGCCGCCATCATTTGCTGCCAAAATTGATATCCGAAATCCTCAAAGGCGATTCGGATAATGAAGATCGCCTCCTGTTGCAAAACAGTTTAAACCTTTTCCTGGCCGCATTGGAAGATTTTCTGCATTACGATTATCAACTCTCCTTCGACACCCTCGAAGTTCAAACGATTTCCCGCAAGGTACTGGAATGGTTGAAATACCCTGCCGATAGCAGTGAAGGTAGTAGAATACCGCGAGAACTCATCGATCTAAGAGATGCCCTGGATTTAGACGGTTCATTTATAGAAAAATTAAACCGGAACTTCCATGTAGAAGTTGAAATGCTGCGAACCTTCCTTGAGAAAAGCGCAAAAGAGCAAGGACAGGGTCTTCTTACCTTTGAATATGCTACTGCTCAAGATACCGGTGGCTGCCGCGTATTAATACCCGGTGATAGACTTCGAAATTGCCTGGCCAACCTTACCATCGATCCCATCAAAAGATTCGATGCACAGCACAAAAGTCGAATTGAAATCTCCAGGGTGCAGGCCGATGATGGTAAAGAAAAAATTTGCTTTCGTTTATTGACAAATTTCTCTTCACTGGAAGAGACGCGGCGGTTGACGCGAGAGGGGCAAAACCTTAAAGTCGATCGCTATATGCTGGAAATGTTCGGCGCCGAATTCGACGACGATTGGCAGTCGCCTTCGACCGCGGAAAAAGAAGAGGGGTTCACCTCTTCTTATCGAATTAAAATTCCATCCGGCTTTATACCGGGGAGGTAAGCAATGAGTTTTCATATTCTTTATGTGGAAGATTATCCCAAAGATTTTGATAAGTTAAAAAAAGTCATCGATGATTACAATCAAAAGTCTTCTCCTGTTTCTGAAAAAATCGAATTATCCTGGGCAAAAGATATTCATGAGTTGGAAGAAAAATTAAACCACAGGATCGATGTCGTGCTGGCGGATATGTTTTTAACCCCTTCTCCCGTTGACAAAGGGAATCGCCTCCAGGATGTTATCGATATCGTTAAAAAGTGGGGTGAAAGGAATAACGTGGGCAGACCCATGCCGATAATCGCCTATACCATCAGTGGGGAAGATGCGTTTAAGTATAAAAAAGATTTATATGATATCTGGGACAAGCATACCGCCTCGGCAGAGTATGTTACCTGGAGGCTCTCTAATCTTTCGATCGAATTATCCCGGATTCGGCCGGATGCATTTATCCAGACAAAAATCCGCACCGATATAAAAAGTGACAAGTGTGTTAGTTGGCACGATGCAGTGCTTGATATGATCAAACGGTATGATGGAGGTTGGACGGAAAGCGACCAAATCGATAGGGCCGGAAAATCCATTGAGACTATTGCTGATAACTTAAATGCCTGGGCGGATATTCAACCGATGTGGAAGGTGATCAAAGATTGGGAGTTTTTCGGAAGAGATGTATCATCTCAGACCAGGGGCCATGCTCGCCATGCCATAAATGTCTTCTGGTTGGGTTACTATTTAATTCACCATGTATATTTGCGTGAATTTTTTAGCTCCCTGTGGCCGGACTTAAGAGATGAAAGATACCAAATGAAGATTGTAAAGGATGCAGATGCTTTTGAAGCTATAAACAATGTATGGTTCTATACCGGCCTCTTCCATGACATGGCCGGATGCCTGGAAAAATTTCCTGAAATAAATCAATTCCGCCAGGATTTATATTCTCCTTTCGAGGGCTTGGATTTAAACATATCAAAACCCCCTTATTTTTCTACGGAAAAAATCCGGAAGAGTGCCGCTGAATTCTTTGCCAATTGGAATGAGCCTTTAAAAACACAATTAGAAAAGGCCTGGGAGAAAAGTTTAGAGGAGCAAAAAACCGATCACGGCATGCTGGCCGCCCTTTATCTTAAACAAAAGATAAAAAATCAAAAGCAAAATTTTTATGCCCGGGAAGCTGGCCGAGCCATCGCCGTCCACAGTCTTATCAACAGCGTTAAAGATGATAAAATAGACAATTTAACCTGGGATAAAGAACCCTTTGCCTGTCTTCTTTTGCTGTGCGATCAATTGCAGACCTGGGAGCGGGAGCGCGGCGATACCAAATTGAGCGACAATGACGGCCCGGAACGTTCGGAACTGTCAGATCTGCAAATTTTGCCGGGGGAGATTTCATCGGCAGGCAAGGCCGGGAAACGCCCCCATCTCAAGATCGCCATCGATTATATTGCTCCGCCCCATTTACGGCATGTACCGGAGATATACCAGCGCGTAAAGGATGACCTGGATTTTATACTCCGGGATAAGCCGCGCCGGGCGCTCAGCAAGATTGCCGGAGAATGGCCATTCTTATTGGATGTTAATTTTTTCCTGAGCAAAGATCCGTTGAATGCCTTTATCAAATTACCCCACGAAAAAGAGGAATAGACACGACCCTTGCATCATCCCCTATTTTATCAATTTGTCTTTCAAAACTTGCAATAATTTTGAAATTACTTTTCCACCGGGGACGGCGCTGAATAGTAAGTCTAAAACAAAATCGACCCCTTTATCTACAAAAGCTTCCTTTAGCTTATCCATACTCAGAAGGCTCTCGTCATCCAACTTCTTTTTAGTATCCGTTTCAGCTTCCAAATGACCTTTTATAGCTTTAAATATCTCATCCTCAATTTCTTTGCTGTTTTTATGCTTTTGGTCAGTCTGCCCCATGTTAAAAACTGCCGTCGCCATGTTAAAAACTGCCGTTGCCATGTTTAAGTCTGCCGTGGCCATGTTTAAAACTGCCGGCGCCATGTTTACGTCTGCCGGGCCCATGTTTAAAACTGCCGGCGTCATGTTTAAGTCTGCCGTGGCCATGTTTAAAACTGCAGGCGCCATGTTTACGTCTGCCGGGCCCATGTTTAAGTCTGCCGGCGTCATGTTAAAAACTGCCGGCCCCATGTTTAAGTCTGCCTGCGTCATGTTTGCAAGTGCCGGGGCCAAGTTTACATCTGCCGGGGACATGTTTAAAACTGCAGTCGCCATGTTTACATCTGCCGGCGTCATGTTTACATCTGCCGGCGTCATGTTTAAAAGTGCCGGCGCTATGTTTAAGTCTGCCGGGGGCAGTTCCGCACCGGGATGCTCTGTGAAAAATGACAACAAACAAAAATCAGTGTCAATCAGTGTAATCGCCCATACGTGGACACATCTTTATATAGAATGATGAATGATGAATGATGAATGATGAAGAAAAGACAGGAAGAGCGGAAAAAGATAGAAGGTGAGAAGGTAAGAGGGTAAGAAGGTGAGAAAAAAGGAAAAGCGGAAAAAAAGATAAAACGATGAATGATGAAAAAAACAAGCAGAATAACCGAAGCTTCTTTTGTCCGTGAGTCGTCCGTGTTCGTCCGGTTATGCCGGGTTTAAAACCCTGTCAATCTAACCAATTGAAAGGAATTGGTAATGTTAATTGTTCGTATGACATTTAGTCGCGCAATGGCGTGTGCGGGTAACCAATCACTCGAAACATTGTGGTCAAGCATGAAATTGCATGGCAAGAGTGGAATGGTACTACTCAACGACAAAGACGTGAGCCCTAACGCAAGTGAACCCGATTCGGCCTCGTTACACTATAAATGGTTGATGGTCAAGCTGCCCAAGAAGCTGAAACCTGTTACCCGTGAGGAAGAAACGAACAGAAGCACTCATGGGGTCAACCCGGGGTGATTGGGGAGGGCGCGTGTCGAAAGATTGGCAACAGGTCCCGGGAGAGCCGCCCGGTGTATCCAACGGAGAGGAATCCGTGATACAAGAGTTTGCGGGAATCAATAACCGTATAACTTGCCGATGGCGGAAGTCGGAGCGGTCCATAGTAGCAAAGAAGCGGGGTAATGCCCGTGGAGCAAAGGGGCTGTACGTTAGTCATGTATCCATCAAGAAAGTGAGAGCCGCTTGAACGCTAATAAACGGTCCACTACGGGAGGAATGCGATTGCCTGCCGGCTTTAAGCGCTAAGTCCGAAGCAGGAATACCGCTTAAACTTTCACTATTGAGGTGGAAACTTAGCCTTAAGGCCAAGCAGGAACCGTCTTTTCGATTCTATGCGCTCTATGATCGAGTTTATCGTCGAGACACACTGGAAACCGCGTATAAGCTATGTCGTGAGAACGACGGAGCCGCCGGTTATGATGGAATAACATTTAAAAAGATTGAAACCTCCATCGGAGGTGTGTCTGCATTCATAGATGAACTGGAGAAGAGTTTAAAAGAGCGTAGTTATCATCCTAAACCGGTAAAGCGAACTTACATTCTGAAAAAGAATGGCAAGCTGCGGCCACTTGGAATACCCTGTATCTATGACCGTGTCATTCAGCGGGCATTACTGTTAATCATTGAACCGATATTTGAAGCAGATTTCCTTGACTGTTCACATGGATTCCGCCCCAAGCGCAATGCACATGATGCAATGGCCCAGATACAGGCCAATCTTAAAAGTGGTCGAAAAGAGGTATATGATGCCGATCTAAGCAGTTACTTCGATACCATTGATCATGCTGAACTGATGCAGATGGTTGAAGAAAGAATCGCTGACCAGTCGGTATTAAAACTAATCCGCATGTGGTTGAAGTGCCCTGTATACGAGAAACACAAAGACGGTAAGGAAACGCTGACAAAACCTAAATCTGGAAGTCCCCAGGGTGGTGTGGTTTCGCCCATCCTGTCCAACCTCTACCTCCATAAGTTCGACAGGGAATTCTACCGGAAAGCGGATTCACCTTTTCAATTTGCTAATGCCCGCCTGGTAAGATATGCAGATGATTTTGTCGTCCAGGCTAGATATATGGGCAAACGTATTACCAGTTGGATTGAAATTAAACTGGAACAAGAGATGATGTTAAAGATTAACAGAGAAAAGACGCGAATCGTGAAAATGAATGAACCTGGAGCAAGTCTCAATTTTCTTGGATTCACTCTGCGGTACGATGCCGATCTTCATGGCCGTCCCAGGACATACTTGAATGTTTTTCCGTCTAAGAATGCTACTAATAGAGTGCGGGGAAATATCAGGGCCAAAACGCGGAGTAGCTACAAAGAGCCGCTTATAGAAGTAATTAAGCAGGTTAACCAAATTACTTCCGGCTGGAAAAACTACTTCGACTATGGGTATCCGCGAAAAGTTTTCCGGGACTTGAACCATTTCACACGATGCAGATTCCAAAGGTTCTTACGGAATCGAAGTCAACGGAGGAGCAGACCTCTCAGAGAGGATGAAAGCCTTTATGCTGGATTAAAAAGATGGGGGCTAAACTATCTCTGATGCGAAACCGAAACTTTACTGTGCATGCCTTTGTGGAGGAAGACTAGCCGAGAGCCGTATACTGGAAATCTGTACGTACGGTTCGATGAGGGGGGCGGGAAACCCCCGCTTCTACTCTACTGGCAGGAATATTTAAGCCGGGATTTTGATGAAGAATTCGGCGCCGGGGGCGCCGGTTTCAAAGCTAATAGCGCCGTTATGGGCCTCGGCGATGCTCCTGGCAATGAAAAGGCCAAGCCCCGTGCCTTTCCTTTTGTCCGCGGTGGTAAAAGGCTCGAAAATCGCGGCCCGAATACTGGCCGGGATCCCGGGCCCCATGTCCCTGACGGAAAAAACAACGGCGTCTTTCTCTTTAAAGGTTCTCAAGGTTATGGTATCCCCCGGGCGGGAGATTTCAATGCTATTTTTTACCAGGTTCATGATGGCGCGGCTGAGACGGTCGATATCGCACAGTACCGTGAGTCCGCTCTCCATTTCCTGGGCGATATGGATCGATTTTGCTTTAATTACCGGTTCCAGGTACGTTATTGCGGCCTGGACTACATTCTCCGGCGGGAGCTTTGCCAACTTCAATTCCACTTTTTGCTCCCGGACAAACGTGAGTATATCTTCCAGCAGCCGCTCGATCATCAGCGTGGAATCGATGATTTTTCCTGTAAACTTTAGCTCGGTATCCGGGAGTTTCGATTTTAGCATGTCCACATACCCGTTGATCACCAGCAGCGGGTTGCGGATATCGTGCACGATGGAGGAGGCAAAATTCCCGATCAGGGCCAGGTTTTCTTTCTTCTGCAGTTCTTCTTTTAAGCTCCTGAGGTCCCTGGAATCGCTTTTTATCTTTCTCTGGATCAGGGCCAGTTCCCGGACTTTGAACATCCGTGTCTGTAAATCGTTCACTTCGATGCGTTTCTCTATGAAATCCTTGAGCAGGAGAAGTTCTTTATTTATTCTTTCGTTGAATTCCCGGATATACAGGAACGAGGAAACGCCAAAGAGAATGAAAATACCCAGGAGAGACAGGATAAAGTAGACCAAATGATTAACCGGTTGTTTTCCAAAAAACAGGGACGAGGCCCCCAGGATAAATACCAGGAGCAAAGACATGAAAATCATCATGAAGTAGGGAATCCTCATGATATACCGGTTGATGGATATTGTTTTAACCTGATCCTTAATTTTTTCCATAATCTATTCCTTTTCAAAATCTCCTTGCATATTTTGGATTTCGATTTGTACATTGTACTTTGTTTTTTTACCACATTTTAAGATATAAGTCAAAGATTTATAATGGATTTCCCTTTTCCACTAATTCTGCTATAATTCATGAATCTGTTTTTATTCGAGGTGAATATAATGAAGAAATTGATGATTGCGATGTTGTTGGGTTTTGTGTTGTGTGCATCCGCGGAGGAAATCAGGCCCCCCCTGGATGATGTCGGCTTCTGCTGGCAGAAGGATCAAATAAACCGGCTGATGGATCATTTGAAATCTATTGAAACGGAAACTTTCGATCTACCGCGCCTGGTGGCCGGGATATCGGCGCATGACGATTATCTTTACGCCGGGCGTATTTATTACCCGCTTTTCAGTCGCATTAAAACCCGTGAAGTGGTGGTTTTCGGCGTCACCCACGGGACGGTGCGGAAAGCCATCGGCGACCCGCAGGAAAAGTTGATCTTCGACGGGTTTTCCTATTGGACCGGGCCTTTCAAAAATGTCGGCGTTTCGAAGCTGCGGGAATACCTGGAAGAGAACCTGGATAAGGGGTATTACCAGGTTAATAACGAGGCGCATAAGTTGGAGCATTCGATCGAAGCCATGATTCCTTTTTTGCAGTACTTTAATCCCGACATTATCATCACGCCCATTATGGTCACGGGCATGGATTTCGATGCGATGGACCGGTTGAGCGATGTTCTTGCCGGTCATTTGGCCGCGTATATTAAAAAGAATAACCTGGAAGTGGGGAAAGATATTTTCTTTTTGATTTCCGCCGACGCCAATCATTATGGGAAAGATTTTCAAAATACGGTTTTCGGGGAAGATGAGCAGGCGCACGAAAAGGCCGTTGCCCACGATAGGAAAATTGCCGAATCCTACCTTTCCGGGGTTATGGGCAAAGAGAAGATCAAGGATTTGACCGGTCGTTTGTGGGGGGCCGCTTACAAGGATTTCAAAGACACGGTGTGGTGTGGGAAATATTCGATTCCCTTTGGGATGTTGACTATTTTAAAAACGTTGGACCGCCTTGAGAAAGGAAAGCAATTGAAAGGTAAAATCCTGAGGTATTCGGATACGTATACGGAAGGTGTCTTGCCGTTGAAAAAGCCCGGTTTTGGGATCACGGCGCCTTTTTCGCTCAAGCATTGGGTGGGTTTCTTTTCAGCGGGGTTTTATTGGGAAAAAGAGTAAGCTAATGATAAATTATAAATTATAAATGGAAGCGGCGCCCGGTGGGCTGGATTTAGACGCCTTCGGCGGAAAACCGGTGATTTCGCCGTCTTTTTTTCTTCCGGCGAAGCCGTTAACAAAAAAGTCCGTAGGACACAGCTTCCATTTATCATTTATCATTAATAATTTATAATTTATAATTAATTATTCTCTTTGACACCCGATCGATTATAGGATATATTGAAAAATGATTAGAGGCGACGATATTCAAGAAAGACTGATCAATTTTGCGGTAGATATTATCGAAATTACTTCGAAACTACCCAGGACAAGCGCCGGTAAACATATTGCCGATCAACTATTACGGTCCGGCACTTCCCCGGCGCCCAATTACGCGGAAGCACGCGGAGCGGAAAGCACAAAGGATTTTGTTCATAAACTCAAGATCGCTTTGAAAGAGCTGAACGAAACAAGCGTATGGCTTGAAATTACCAGGCGAAGCAATCTGCTGCATGAGACTCAATTAAACCATTTGTATACCGAATGCGATGAACTTCGCAGGATTATTGCCGCAAGCTTCAGAACCGCTGAAAAAAAGGAGAAAATGATAAAAGATTAATTATAAATTATAAATGATAAATTATAAATTATAAATGGGAGCTGTGTCCTACGGACCCTTTTGTTACCGGCTTCGCCGGAAGAGAAAAAAACAAATGAATCGACAAACCGGATGGGTGAAAATTCGGGACAGGCAGAAAGCTTGCCCTTCGCGTCCCCTGGCGCCCTTAACCGCTTTTAATAAAAGGCTCAATGGTAAGTTGATTAATTCATAAAAATCAGGTATAAATATACCCATGAAACGGGTGTTTTTTATTTCGTTTTTAGCCCTTACCTCCATATTAATCCCCTTAGACCCCGGCAAAGCTGTCGCCCACTACAATGTGCAGGTATGGGACATAGATAGCGGATTGCCCGGGAACTCCGTCTTTGCCCTCCGGCAAACATCCGACGGCTACCTCTGGATCGGTACCCAGGATGGACTGGTACGTTTTGACGGGATACATTTCGAAATCTACAACCGGGATACAGTCCCCCAATTAAAATCCAACGTAATCCGCGCGCTTTATGAAGACCGAAACGGCGTCCTGTGGCTCGGCGCGCCCACCGGTGGACTGACCCGCTTCAAAGACGGGGAATTTACCACTTACCCCGCGGCGGAGAATGGCGCCCTTTCCAGGATAAGGGCCATCGCTGAAGACCGTTGGGCCAATTTGTGGATCGGCAGCTTTACCGGCGGACTCACCTGTTTAAGTAACGGCAAATTCACTACCTATACCACCCAACAAGGATTACCCGACAACCAGGTGCGCTTCATATATCAAGACGAAAACCAGGACCTCTGGGCGACCATTTCCGCCGGGATAGTTAAAATACTCAAACCCGGGGTCTTTCAAAACTATACCCCCAGGGAAGTATTGCCCTATTTAAAAACAGCCGGCCTTTATGAGGCAGACACGGGAACTCTCTGGATAGGCACCGGCGAAAGCGGCCTTTTTAAGTTGAAAAACGGGATCGCCGTCGCCTATGGGGCCGGGGCGGAAGTCCCTTCACCCCCCATCAACACCCTTTATAAAGACAGGAATAAGAATATCTGGATAGGGACGGATGGAGGTGGCTTGAAGCGGTTAAAAGGCGGCGTCGGCCTGGACTGCGGTTCCGTTTATGCCATAACCGAAGACCGTGAAGGCAGCCTGTGGGTGGGAACGCTGGACAGGGGATTATACCAACTCAGGGACAAAAAATTCACCACGTATACCGCCGGCGACGGATTGTCCCATGACATCACCCATTGTATTTATGAAGGCCGGGACGGGGCGCCCTGGATCGGTACGGAAGGCGGATTGAACCGTATTAAAGACGGTAAACCGGCCGCTGTTTTGACCGCCGGGAAAGGACTGTTAAACAATTCCGTTTCGTGTCTTTTTGAAGACTCCGCCGGATACCTATGGATCGGGACCTGGGGCGGGCTGCACAGGTTTAAGGACGGCAAGCCCGCCACCTTCACCGATAGAAACGGCTTATCCGATAACAGGATAAAATGCATTCTCCAGGATAAGCAAGGAATTACCTGGATCGGTACGGAAAACGGTTTGAACCGGTTCGACCGTTCCACAGGCAAATTCGAGATATTCACAACCAGCCGGGGACTTTCCGGGAATTCCATCGCATTTATTTTCGAAGATAGGGGCGGGGGGCTCTGGATCGGGACCAATGCCGGTCTCAACCGTTTAAGCGGCGGGGTAATCAACGTTTATAGCCTTTCAGCCGGGGTAGAGGATTATTTCTTAAAATGCGCTTACGAAGATAATGAGGGAACGCTCTGGATCGGGACCGACAGGGGGCTTATCCGTGCAAAGGGAAAAGAAAGCGGCCAGGGCGCCGCGCAAACGAAAGACGCCCGGGGCCGCCTCACTGAAAACGATGTAAGTACAATAATGGAGGATGACAGGGGGTATATGTGGTTGGCCGGTAGGAATGGAATTTCGCGGATCTCTAAAAAAGAGTTGGCGGATTTTGCCTTTGGGAAAACCCAACAGGTTAACATGGAGACTTACAGCGAGAAGGACGGCATGAAATCCCGCTGGGTTATCGGGCCCGGTTGTAAAACCAGGGATGGCCGGTTGTGGTTCCCCACCAGTGTAGGGGCAGTCGTGATTGATCCCGCTCGTATTGAGAAGAATACCCTGGCGTTGTCGCCCATTATTGAAAAATTCATCGCAGACGGCGAATCGATTAAAATAGCATCTATTTCGTCTTCATCATTCATCATTCATCATTCATCATTACAAAATACCCCCCTGCCACCGGGAAAAAAGCGGTTGGAATTATATTATACTGCCGTAAGTTTTATCAATCCGCAAAAAATAAGATTTAAAATAAAACTGGAAGGTTATGACAATGATTGGGTGGATGTCGGCGCCCTGCGCAATGCCGCCTATAACGGACTGGCTCCCGGTCATTATACATTTAAAGTAACCGCCTGCAATCAAGATGGCATATGGAGCGCCGAAGCGACTTCTTTATCATTCTATTTACGGCCCTATTTTTACCAGGCCGTATGGTTTTACATTATCGTCGTATTGTTTGTATTGGCGGCGGTATTTTCTTTTTATCATATCCGGGTGGGGAGGTTAAAAGCCAGGGAGAAAGAGTTGAATGGTTTGGTGAGGAGTCGCACCGCCGAATTGGAAGAGCAATCGGTGAAATTGAAAGAGATGGATAAAATCAAGTCCCGGTTCTTTGCCAACATCTCCCATGAGTTCCGTACGCCGTTGACCCTGATATTGGGACCGTTGGAGCAAATGTTGACCGGTCCCAGGGAGGAGGAAAAGGCGCAAAAAAATAAAATGCGGTTGATGCTGCGCAATTCGCAGCGTTTGCTGGGTTTGATCAACCAGTTGTTGGAGCTTTCCAAATTCGACAGTGGAACCATGAAACTGCAAGTAGCCCGGCAGAATATAGTGCCATTTTTAAAGGGGGTTTTTCATTCTTTCGATTCGCTGGCAGTGCAGAGGGAAGTGGAGTTAATATTTCAAACCGGGGCCGAAGACATTTCCCTCTACTATGACCCGGAAAAGTTGGAAGAAGTCATTTCCAACCTGCTGGCCAATGCGGTTAAGTTTACCCCGGCCGGGGGGAGGATAACCATGGCTGTCAGAATCCGGGAAGCCCTTTCCGGCACAGAAGAGCAGGATTTCCTGGAGGTTTCTGTTTCAGATACCGGGCCGGGGATTCCCCCGGGAGATATGGCGCATATATTTGATCGTTTTTACCAGGCCGACAGCACTTATGAGCATCATCGCCAGGGAACCGGCATTGGGCTGGCCATTGCCAGGGAGATCGTCGAACTTCATCACGGGGTTATCGAAGCGGTCTCTCCCCGGGATGAAACCATGGGGGCCCGGTTTGTGATTCGGCTGCCCATGGGCAAGGCCCATCTCAAACCCGAAGAGATGGTGGAATCACATCCGGCGCCGAAGAAATTAGCGGCGCCGCGCCCGAAGGTGAAAGAAGATGAGGAAAAAGAATTCGAACCTGCGGAGAAAGAGGAAGAAATCGACAAAGAGCCGGTATCCCATGAAAAAGACATTATCCTGGTGGTGGAAGACAGTCCCGATGTGCGCCGGTACATCCGCGGCGCCCTTGAACCCCATTATACCGTAATGGAAGCAACGGATGGGGAGGAAGGGCTGCGGCGGGCCGGGGAAATCGTACCCGATCTTATTATCTGTGATATTATGATGCCCGGGCTGGACGGTTTTGAAGTGTGCCGGACATTAAAAAGCGATATTGCCACCAGTCATATACCTGTCATCCTGTTGACGGCCAAGGCAGCCGAGGAAAACATCATCCGGGGCCTGGAGATCGGGGCTGCCGATTACATCACCAAGCCTTTCAGTACGAAGATATTATGCGCCCGCATCCGTAATCTCATCGACCTGCGCCGCCACTTCCAGCAGACCATCAACCGGGAGATGACCTTGCAGCCGGCTAAAATGCCGGTAACCTCCATCGACAAAGAATTTTTAAAAGATATGCAAAACATCATTAACGAGAATTTATCGGACCCGGAATTCAACGTGGACCAATTGTCCCGGAAGCTTTATATGAGTCATGCCACCCTGTACCGGAAAATTCATGCTTTGACCGGTGAACCCCCCACTGATTTTATCCGGTCTTGCCGGCTCAAGCGGGGGGCGGAGTTGTTGAAAAGCAATTATGGCAATGTCGGGGATGTGGCCTTCGAAGTTGGATTTTCCAGTACTTCATATTTTATCAAGTGTTTCAAAGAGAAGTTTCATCGGCTGCCATCCAGTTATATGGTTTCCGAGTAGCAAATTTCTTGCCATTTATACGATTTTACTTTTTTAGCCGCATTTTGATCTGATATTTTTATCGATGATCTCAAAGTTATATTTGGTCGATTCATTTTGATCTCAAATTTACATCATTTTGATCTCAAATTGTTACCACCCCATTATTTTTTTAGGTTATCATATCGCCGGATCATTTGATATATAAAAAGTCAAATGATCGGAAACCTTGCGCAAGGGTATGTGTGGTTTAGTGTAGCGGATGGGTTTGAAAAGTATAGCCCGGGAAAACTTTTGAGAATACAGTAGAATATACAATCAAAACATAGGAGGATGAATTATGTCTGAAAACATACTTCAAAGTAAAGAATTTGTAAAAGCATGTAAGGATGCAACCAAGAAAGCATTAGCCGGAAAAGTCAAAGATGAAGATGTGAAAGAATTCTTGAACCACATGCCATCAGAAACAGAAAAAGCTTTACGCGCTGTAGGTTTACCAGCACCAGCGGAAGCAATAGGAGAAACATATACTGTTTTGATCTATGGCTATGTGAAATGTACTCCGACTCATCTTGATCATTATTTTGAGGCCAATCACTGGGGGCTTGGGCTTGCTGGAGTGAAAGGTTATGGGTTTCTGTATACAGCCTATGATAGTTGGGACTCGTTATTTAGAGAAACAACAGGATATCATGCGCAAGGTATAGCAGAGGCTGGTGGAATACTTCAAATCAATTGGTTTAATGGTAGCGGTGTGCCTGTCGGACAATTTAATGCTGCGGCAGTTGGGATAGGTGCGTTCGAAGTTGGCGGAAAAGGACATTGGGAAAAAAAATAAAGTAGGGAAAATAAGGGGACGGGCAAATTTTGAGTAAAATGAGCCTGTTCCCTTTCTTTTTAAAAAGCAACGTCTCTACCCCCTCTACCACCGCATATTTTCCCGGGCCTTGAGCTTTAATGACCAATGACTAATGACCATTGATCAATGACATTTCTTCAAATCTCCCCGATGACCAATGACAATCCTTTCAAATCCCCCCCAATGACCAATGACTACTGACCAATGACATTTCTTTCAAATCCCCCCAATGACCAATGACAATTCTTTAAATCCCCACCATTATGATTGTTTTATCGCCCACGGGTATCTCTTGATAATAGAGCTTATCTTCCCATTCCGCGGGGCCGGGATCGAATATCACCAGGTAACCAACTTTTAATCCCAACCGGTCCAGGTAACGTCCCAATTGTTTTTTCCCATCCTCGACGGTATATTTATCCCGTTTAATTTTCAATTCCAGGGCAAATTCCTGTTTCCCGAATTTTACCAGTAAGTCGATGCGGCCATTGCCTAAAGCCATTTCCCGGTTAATCTCCCCGCCGGAATTGACGACCCGCTGTAAAAACGCCATCAGCAGCAAATGATGGGCCGATTCCTTGTATTCATACCGATCCAGCCAGGCCCCACTGTTCCGCCGGTAAAATTCCTGGAATTCTTTCAACAGCTTTTCCATATCCAATGAACCGTCCGGTTTCAAGAACCAGGGAGTTTGGATCTCTTTGGGAATCGATTCCTGTAAGGGAGACGCTATTATCCGTGGAATAATCTCCGCGTATACCGGGTTGGCGAATTCCAGCGGCGATGATAGAGAAACAATCCCCAGGTCCCTGATATAAAGGATGTCATCGTCGAATATATCGACAGGCAGGTTATCCCCATTAATAATCGCCTGGACGATCTTTTTGACCCTTTCTTCCTTTAATTTGTCTACCAGGCTGTCAAGGTGCGTATCGCGCCGCGAAATTAACTGATCTTTTGCTTCTTTAACGATATCAAAGGTTATTGGTTTCGAATAATCATCGCCCAGTATTTTAGAAACGACCTGGCGGGCCAGGGCATTGGTCAGCCAGGGCTGACCGCCGGATAACCGGTATATTTCTTCCTTTACTTCCGCGGAGAAAACCTGGCCGGTCTCTGTGGTATGCTGCGCCAGTAATTCGTATACCTCTTGCCTGGTAAAGTTTTTTAAAAGAAGCGACTCGGATTTCACATTAAAGGGAGACGCCGTACCCAAAGACGCATACCCGTCGCTGATTTTGGCTTTATATTCCCTTACATCCCTCAATCCTACCAGGGCCACGGAAGAGGGAAAGTATTTCGGTCGGCCCTGGTATCCATCCCGCAATTGGCGAAGCACTGAAATCAGAACATCATCCAGTAACGCATCGATTTCATCGATAAACAGGACGATGGGTTTTTCCTGGCTTTTGCTCCAGGTTTTCAGGTAGTTAAATAAATCCGGGATATTTTTCTCGTCAGGATTTCCAGGCCGGTACTTTTTCGCCAATTGCTCGGAGGCAGCGACAAATATTGAATTTATAACCGTGCTGTTGGCGTTCTTAATGGTCATGCTGGCGACCCCAGCCCGCTCAAACGAAACCACCAATGCGATGTATTTACCTTCGCCGTTGAGTTTTCTGGCCAGCGCATGAAGGTAAGTGGTTTTCCCGGTTTGCCGGGGCGCATGAAGAGTGAAAAAGAGCTCTTGCTCGATTAATTCTTCGACCTCTTGCATTCTTTTTAGAGGATTTACCATATAATGTTTATCCGGGAAGCACAATCCCGCGGTATTAAAGGTTTTTTTTCTTGCGATTGCGTCTGTCATGGTCATGCGTTAATCATAAAGCAAATCCAAAGAATTGTCAAATTTTTATCAGCCGCGAAGGGACGTAACCGGTTCTTGCCAAAAAAAACGTAATGGAAAAAAGGGGAAAGGCCGGGAATTTGGGAAAGAACGGGGCAGGCTGAAAAATCCATTTTCAAGCATTGGGTTGTTTTTTTTCAGCGGGGGATTTATTGGGGAAAAGACTGATTAATTATAAATTATAAATGATAAATTATAAATGGGAGCTGTGTCCTACGGACTTTTTTGTTACCGGCTTCACCGGAAGAGAAAAAACCAAATGAATCGACAAACCGGATGTGGTATGGGAGCCGAATTGCGCGCACCTGCCTTTTTCCGCCGAAGGCGTCTAAAACTAGCCCAACGGGCGCCGCTTCCATTTATAATTTCTAATTTATCATTACTAATTTATAATTGCCTTGCTCCTCACTCGTTTGGAAGAAAGAACCGGGCAGGCCAAAAAATCTAAACCTCTTGGTGAACCTTTGTGCCTTCGTGCCTTTGTGGCTATTTTCATGCCGGGTTTTCCCTGGAGGATGATACCAATTCTTTGTTCTCTTCTTTGAACTTGTGAAATTGTCCCAGTATCTCATAACGCAGGCGTGGGATTCGTTCCATGTGTTGTAAGAGGTCTTTCACGTCATCCAGGATGAGCGTTTCTTTTACCCCTAATTTTTCCGCCAGTGCGCCCTGGCCTTTCGAAATCATGGACCCTTTGCCGCAGATCAACCAATCCAACGATATATTAAACCGGGTTCCCAATTTATACAACGCGCCGATACCGGGAACGGTCAGGCCGTTTTCATTTTTTGTATAACCTGTCATGGAAATACCGAATTGGGCGCCCATTTCGCCGCGAGAATAATTTAAAGCGGCGCGCGCCGACCTTAACCGGCGCCCAATTTCTTTTAACAAACTCTTTTTATCCATTTTATTTGCTCCTTAATCGATCCGATCCTTATTATACGAAAATTCCGGGTAAAGGTTCCGCTAAATGTCCTTGATAGTCAAGAAATAAGACTGTTGAGGTAATAAAAATACCTATTAAGGCAAGTAATTGACTAACAGGGCATTGAAATACCTCGGAAGGACTTATTGAGCCTGACAAGGCGAGCGCGCGCTTAATAAGGTCCATTTTGTCTTGACAATCCTTAAAATGGTCTTATTGCGCTATTTGTGACCTTAATAAGACCATTATGTCGCCTGTTAGTGCATATGTGACCCCGACGCGACCAAACAACAGCTTATTTGTATTCGTGCGACCTTAACGGGACCATAGCGTCTCGAATTTCCATTATCATGACCTTATCGGTCTCAAAATGACCTTTCCGGGAATATATTCATGCTGTTTTTCCCGGCGCACCGGTTTATTTTCGATTGTCGGCGATTAAGGTTTAATAATATCCGTTTGGCGGTGAAAATTCGCGTTAATTCATGAAAATTCGTGGGCCAAAATCTTTTTGTGGAACAGGCTCCTGTCAATAGATTCGATAAGTTTATTTTGACAGGCTTATCACTTCCTCTGGTATTTTCCCAGGGAATTGAGAATAATTGCATCATGTCAACCGATTAGCTCGGGAATTTTTTCCTCCGGGGCTTTTATTTGATGGGCAACAAAGGCCAGGGCACTACCTATTGCCTGTTCCCAAATTGGCATTGAAGGAACAGGCGATGCCAGTTCCCTACCAAATTCCGCCCTGCGTAATACCTTTTGGATAACCTCTTGCCAATGTCATCGGGTTCATTTTGCTAATTTAATCACTTGATGATTTTGAAAAGGGCATATTTTTCACCCATGTAGCCTTAAGGCTCCTCGAAAGAATTTGTGCAAAGGAGAATATAAAAAATGGTCAGAAAGTGTTGTCAAAAAAATGTATTGAGGATATTGTATCTGGGAATGAATCGATGGTCGATTCAATTCTCCTTATACCGGGGCTTAACTGGAAAAGATTTCGGGTTCATCAACCTGTCAAACGCTTCTATTGACAGGTTGAGGGTTCCGAAATATCATTGTAATGCCCCCGGTATACTTTTTTTCTTGCACAGATTCTTACGAGGAACCAAAAATTTCAATCCCTGGATGGAAAGGGTGGAAGGGGGCAGGCGAAAAGTACATGCCGCGCCGGGACCTTCCCGGCTAATAAAAACAGCCGGTAAATTCAGATTACCCCCAAGATATGGTATAATTAGAAACGGATTTGAACGATGAATGATGAATGATGAATGATGAATGAAAATGATAGAGTGGATTAATAAATCATTTGAGAACGCCGCAACGGATTATTACTTTCTTTTAAATAAAGAATACCCGGAAATCCCTACCCTGAAACTGGTAGGCGACCGCTACCGCCTCACAGGCGTCCAACGCACGGTTTTATTTCGCGGGATAACCTCCCGGGAAAATATCGCATCAAGGAAAGCGAAAATCTCCACCGATATTAAAGGTAAAAAGCTCTACGTGGACGGGTATAATGTCCTCTTTACCATTATGAATTACCTGCTGGGCAAAACGATTTTCATCGCCAACGACGGGATGCTGAGAGACGCCGGGGCCGCTTACGGTACAGTAGAAGATGAGACCTTTTTTTATAAAGCCGCGGATGTACTCTTTGATTTTATTAAAAAGAGCGGCGTTCAAGCGGTCGTCATATACCTGGACAGCCCCATGCCCGACAGCGCGTCCCATTCGAATGAACTGGAAAAGAAAATGAAGGAAGCAGGAATAGTCGGAAAAATAGTCCGGGCTAAAACTGCCGATGGTGAATTAATAAAAATATACGACGGAATCATTGCCACTTCGGATTCCGGCATAATCGATGCAATGGGGTGTAAGGTTTTCGACCTGGCCCGAAACGCATTAGAAGCAAATTATCGAATTAATGCCCATGAATTAATGGGGCCCGCGAAACACGCGAAACACACGAAAAGAAAAACGGGTCCACAGATTACACGGATTACACGGATTATAGAAAATAAGGAGACAACATGAATATTGCCGACGTTAGAGACATTTTCCCGGTGAAGAAGAATTACCTTTATTTTAATTTCGCCGCGGACGGTCCTTTGCCCACTACCTCCAAAGCAGCGATGATCGACGCCCTGGAAGAGTGTTCCGAAAAAGGCCTGATGACTGTACCTAAACAAATTGCGGTTTATGAAAATTTGAGGGATGAACTGTCCATCCTCTTCAAATCCAAAAGGGAAAATTTTGCCTTTACTAAAAACACCTCTGAGGGTGTTTTGCTGGCCCTGCTGGCCATCGACATCAAAGAAGATGAAAACTACATCGCGGCTGCCGATGCGTTTCCTACGACAATTAAAATGATGGAAAACAATTGCAAGGGCCAAATGCGCCTGGTGAAAATGAATGACCCCGAACCTTTGCAAGACCGGCTTTTAAAAGTGATGGATAAAAAAACCAGGGCCATTGTGCTGGATTGGGTTCACTTTTTTACGGGCAAAGTTATCCCCCTCGAAGCGATTACGCAACTGGCGCGGGAAAGAAATATTTTTACCATTATCGACGGTATCCAGGGGGCTGGCGCGTTGAAACTGGAATTGGATGCCGGCGGAATCGATTTTTTCGTTACCGGCTGCCATAAATGGCTGCTGTCTCCCCAGGGATCGGGTTTTATTTATGCGGCGGACTTGGTTTGGAAACGAATCCAACGAAGGTCTTTCGGTTGGTTGGGATATGACTGGGGGGATTTTTCCGATTTCGATATGGAGCCGGGGCTGAGGGAAGGTGCGGCGGTGATGGAATATGGTACGCGTTCTTATTCGGCGGCCGTGGGGTTGGTGGAATCGCTGCGGCTTTTTAATGCGCTGGGTATCGATGCCATCGAACGTCATAACCTGGAATTGAGGAAACTCTTTGTGGAAGAAATCACGGGGAAAGGGTATGAAACGATTTTCAATGAGAAATCCTCTCCCATTGTTCCCTTTAAATCCGCGGTTGTGGACACACTTTCATTAAAGAAGCGGTTGGAAGAGAATAAGGTAGTAGTTTCGTTAAGGAATGGGTATATCCGGGCGGGTTTTCATTTGATGACGGATCGGGAAGAAGTAAAAAAATTCATCGATTTATTATAAAAAGTTTTAGGAAGTCCAGAAACCCTTTTTCAAAAGGGTTTCTGGTCGCCGAAGGCAATATTAAGTAATAAGGAGGCAACCGATGCAGATGCAAGCGAATGTGGTTTGGAAGGATGGTATGGCTTTTGAGGCGCACCTGGATGGGTTTAGCTTAACCATCGATGCGCATGAAATGTTTGGGGGGAGGAAATTAGGGCCCATGCCCAAGGGGTTGACATTGGTTTCGTTGGCCGGTTGTACGGCCATGGATGTAATTTCGATTCTCCGGAAGATGCGGGTGGAGGTGGATTCGTTTGAAGTGGCCACGGAGGGGGTGATTGCCGATGAGCATCCCAAGAAATTCCTGGAAGTAGTAATCAAATATATTTTTAAAGGTACGGATTTGCCATTGGAAAAGATAAAGAACGCCGTTTCTCTTTCGTTGGAAAGTTACTGCGGCGTTTATGCGACGCTGCAGCCCACGGTCAGGATGTCTCACCGGATTATCATTAATGGGCAGGAAGCGGGTGAAGTTTAATAATAAATAAGCTATGGGAAACAGCCCGGATGGATAAGATCGCGATGCTGGATAAGATCGTGGAGATGGTCACTCCGTTGAAGCCGCCGGTGCAGGAGTTTGAGAAGAGTATTCGCCGGACGCCGTTCAAGATATTGGTTTCCGTATTATTAAGTTCCCGTACCAAAGACCCGGTGACGCAGAAGGCGTCGGAAAATTTATTTGCAGCGGCGGATACGCCGGGGAAGATGATGGAACTGGAAGAAAACCGGATCGCGGAATTGATTTTCCCGGTGGGTTTCTATAGGCAAAAGGCCAAACACATTAAGAAGCTGTCGTGGATGCTTTGTGAATCCAATGACGGCAGAGTGCCCGGAACTTTCGAGGGACTCGCCGCTTTGCCCGGTGTGGGGCGTAAGACTGCCAACCTGGTATTGGCGCTGGCGTTTAATCAACCGGCCATATGTGTGGATACCCATGTATTCCGTATTTCCCAGCGGTTGGGTTGGGCTTCGGGAAAGAAACCGGGGGAGATTGAAGAGCAGTTGATGAAAGGGTTTCCCCGGGAGCAGTGGAACCGGATCAACCATACGTTGGTAGGTTTCGGGCAAACCTTATGCAAGCCGGTTTCCCCGTTGTGTGGGCGCTGTGTTATTACGGGGTATTGTCTATATTATGCCCGGGGGGGAAAATAGAAGAGAAGAAGAGAAGAAATCGGCGCAATAAAATATTGAAGGATAGGAAGGGATTGAAATGAATCCGGGTGACGGTGGGTGGGGGGTGAGGTTAAGACGTTGGTAGTTGGTAGGGAACAGGCACTGCCTGTTCCCTATTTAACTTAACTTTCTTTATTATTTTTTCTTTGCCAGTTCTTCTTTTTGTTTTAATACGCCTTCAAGGAATTTCTTATACGACTCGATGTCCTGTGAGCCGGGGAATTTTTCAATCAATGTTTTATAGGTCTGGATGGAGTTGTCCAGGTCCTGGCAGTAATAGTAATAATTTCCCAACTGCATATAGGCAGGTTCTAGGTCGGGTTTCAGTTCGATGGCTTTGGTAAGATACGGTAGAATACCGGTATTAGCTTTTGCCAGGGCAGTGATTTTTGTGGTTTTCTCCTTGTCATTGGGGTCGTTTTTAATAGGGGCAATCTCTTTTTCCAGCACGGAAAAGTTATTCGCTCCCACTAAAAAGGTGGCCAGGGGGGCCCAGGGATCGGAGGGGTTCTCCCTGGTCAGTTCCAGGTATTGTGCAAGATAATCGTTGGAAGTTTTGAATTCCTGTAACTCGTTGTTTACTACCCCCAACAGGTAAAGGGAGATGGAATAGATCTTGAGGAACTGGGTTTTTAAATCCGCTACCTGGAGGAGTTTGGAAAAGTATTGATTGGCCTCATTATATTTACTCAAGCTAAAGTAGTTGAGCGACAGTTGGTAGAGGGCCCTCACATACATCATTTTATCGGTGGTTTCAAGCCCGGGGAATTCCACTACTTTGGGAAGGTAGTCATTGGCTTTGGCCGGGTCATTTATAAGAGAATAGTTGATGCCGATATGAAAGTTGGCCTGGTTCAACTTATCTTTGGCGGACGTTTCAATCCCGGGGATATTCGGTATTTTTAAATAATACTTATTGGAGTCTTCCAGCAATCTCTGGTCGGCTTTTTCCTTCCCGATACCCAGGAGTGTTTTGAGGAGCAGATCGAGGGCCGGGGTATAATTGGGGTCGATTTTAACGGCTTTTTCCAGGTTCAGGATCGAGTCGTCGTACTTTTTTTCCAGGTTATCGATCCTGGCGAGCCCAAAATAAAGGGGGGCATATTCGGCGTTCAAGGCCAGGGCCTGGTTGTAAAATTCGGCGGCCTTGTCGAACTCTTTTTTCTGGGCCTTTTCATCGCCTTTTTTCATCAATTTTTCAATTTCCTTCACTGTCTTTTGATCGGGTTGTTCCGCCGCAATCGGCATAGTTAACAGGGACAGGAATAGGACTACTATTAAAAGCAGGTTAAGTTTCTTGATCATACATGGTCTCCTTGTTATGAAATATAAAAAAAATGCCGGGACGCGGAATCGAACCACGGACGCAGGGATTTTCAGTCCCTCGCTCTACCTACTGAGCTATCCCGGCACAGTTTATTTTGAGTATTAATGATAACTGAAAAAATCCCTTAAGTCAAGTACTTAAGAAAAAAAAACTTTTTTCTTCAATATTATGAATCGATAATTCAATTTTTTGAATTTCCTTGGGCGGGAAAATTCTAAACGGCACTGTTTAAGGGGTTTCCCCGTGATTTTCATTTGGCATCATTATTGCAACTAATTATTTGCAAACAAATTTGCAAATCTAAATTAAACTAACTTGAGGAGGTTTAATGAAACACAAACTTTTAATGTTGTTCGTAGCAGCAGTCGTGGTTTTTTGCGGCGCCCTTTATGCCCAGGAGCAGAAGGGTGAAGTTATCGGTACTGTAGTACTGGAAGATGGTTCCGCAATACCCGGCGTTGCTGTAGAATGCGAAGGTACTGGTCTAGTTGGTAAGAAAACCACTGTTACCAGCGAAAGCGGTTCGTTCCGGTTCACGGCTCTGCCCCCCGGGTCTTATGATTTCACCTTTATCCTTGAAGGTTTTAAGACCGTAAAAAGGACAGGTATCAAGGTTGCCATCGGACGTACCTACAAACTGGATGTGGTAATGGAAACCGGCGCTATTCGCCAGGAAATCGTGGTCACGGGGAAATCCCCGGTAATCGATGTAAGAAAGAGTGCGTCGGCCATCAATATTTCGAAAGAAATATTTACCAAGTTACCGAAAGGTCGTGACTTTATGACCATCGTTACCCAGACAGCCGGTCTTAACTTTGAGAGTGAGTTCCAGGACGGTACTGAAAGGGCTAACGGCGAATACGGCGCAGGCGTTTCTTTTGACGGCGCCAGTTCAGCGGAAAACACCTTCTATGTGGATGGCGTCGATACCACGAGGTTGTTCAACGGGAAAGCCGGGGAAGGCGTGAATTTCGACTTCATCGAAGAAGTCCAGGTAAAATCCTCCGGTTATGCCGCTGAATACGGCGGTTCCATGGGTGGAGTTATCAGCGTTATCACCCGGAGCGGCGGTAATGAGTACCACGGCCAGTTAGCGGCCTATTATGACGGCAGCATCCTGAGCGGCAAAAACCGTAATTCGTTGAGGGTCAACCCTTTTAACGCGAATCTCGCTGAGTATGTCGTTTATCCTAAAGACAAGATGAATAGGTTTGAACCCGGTTTCGGCATTGGCGGTTACATCATCAAAGACAAACTGTGGTTCTTCGGCTCTTTTATGCCGAAATTCCAGACCACCGAAAGGAACGGCAACAATTGGCCCGTCCCGGACCGGACTACCCGCGTAAGCCCTTCCACCATCTTTGCCGGCCTAACCCATTCTTCCGGTTCCAACATTTTCACCAGGAAAGACACCAACTATGCGGGTTCATTAAAATTAACCGGCCAGATTGCCAACAACCTGCGCGTGTCTGTCAGCGGCACAGTGGATTACGCCAAGTGGAAAGGTGAACTCCCCTCAGAAAATGGCAGCGGCAACGTTGCAAAAGATTACAAAATATTCGGTTACAACACACCGAGATTCACCATTGGCGGCAACATCGATTACACATTGGGGAACAACCTGATGATCAATGCTTCCGCCGGTTACTACAAAGCGGACAATAAGCAGTTGGTGGGTCCCACTGAACCCCGTTACTACTTTTTAAGATCCAATGCGAACGTCCCCGGCGTTGATCCTAACAACGTTAGAGCCAGGGGCTGGAATAACTATTCCGACGCCGACGGCTACCAGACCCGGAAAACCATCGAGAACAAGTTGACCGGTACTTTCGACTTGACTTACTATGCCAACCTGGGTGGTGAGCATGTTTTCAAAGCCGGCGTCCAGATGGTACGGGTTGGGGTCGACAAAGACTCCGCTTATCCCTACAACTATTTCCGGTTCTATTGGGGCGATAATTATGAGCACAGCGACGCCAACACCAGGTACACCACCCTCGGTTACGTCGAAGTAAGAAGTCCATTCGGCGTCAAAGCCAAAGTACACAGCGTCCGTTGGGCTGCTTATCTCCAGGATTCCTGGACAATTTCCGACAAATTTACCTTGAATGTGGGCGCCAGGGTTGAAAAAGAAGATATCCCGGCGTTTGCCCCCGGTTATCCACCCCCGGTATCATTCAACTTCTTCGACAAGTTTGCCCCCAGGGTCGGATTTGCCTATGACATTTTCGGGGATTCCAGCCTGAAGATTTTCGGTAGTTTCGGTATCTATTATGATGTTATGAAACTGGAAGCGGCCGAAGGTTCTTACGGCGGTTTTAAATGGATTTCCCACTACTATGACATCGTAAATGCGGATTGGTATAACACTTATCAAGAAACAACCCATCCGCAGACAGGCGGCCTTTACGGCGGTCAGTATTACGAAAGCAGGAACTGGAGGGTCGTCTCTTTTGATTCCACCCAGCCTACCGACGATCCGGATAGCTCGTTAAATATGAAACCCTACCAGAAGAATGAGTTCACCTTCGGTGTGCAGAAAACATTGACTGAAGATTGGACCGTCAGCGGCAGGTTCCTCTACAACTACATCGTGAACGCCATCGAAGATATCGGCGTCCTGATCGGAGGTAGTGAAAACTATTACAACGGTAACCCCGGTTCAAAGTGGATCCAGGATAGATACAACGAAGCTCAAGCGGCAGGTACAATGCCACAGGGCATCAAAGCCACCAAGGCCGTCCGCAGGTACACTTCCGTTACCCTCAACCTGGATAGGAAATTTAAAAACAACTGGTTGGGCGGTTTCTCTTATACCTGGAGCCGTCTCTATGGTAACTTTGCCGGTTTGGCCAGTTCCGACGAACATGGTCGTAAGAGCCCCAGCGTTGAAAGATACTTTGACGGCTGGTTCTTGACCTACAACCAGGACGGTAAAGATTATCTCGGCCTCCTGGCCACGGACAGGCCCCACCAGTTCAAAGTCTACGGAGCCTATACCTTCGATTGGGGTATGACCCTCGGTATCAACGCCTATGCCATGACCGGTACTCCTTTGCAAACAGAGGTTTACCTGAATAGCATGCAGGGTTTTTATCCCCTGGGCAGGGGCAACCTCGGGCGTAACCCGTTCTTGTGGCAGATCGATCTCTATGCTGAATACAACTTGAAACTCTCCGAAAAATACACCCTGAACTTCAACGTGAACGTCACCAACGTTACCAATAACGACATTGCCCAGAGAACCTATACGCTCTACAACGATTCAAACATCATGTTAACCGAAGAGCAACTCCTGGCCGGCTGGAATTATGTAACTGAAATCGCCGCCAGGGGCGTCCACCTTGATCCCGAATACAAGTGGCAATACCGCTTCATGGATTCCATTGCCGCACGGATCGGTGTAAAGTTCTTGTTCTAAGTTGAAATTAACGTAGTACGTTGTACCATACAAGCCCTCCCCGCGGTTTGGGGAGGGCTTTTTTTTTACTCTTAAATTAGCAATTCACAATTAACAATTGACCATTAACAATTATTTTATCCCGGGATTTTCCAGGATCATTGCCATTGGCGAACGATGAATGATGAATGATGAATGATGAATGATGCCGTAAATTGGTAGGGAACAGGCACTGCCTGTTCCCATAGAATGCACGGTTGGAACAGGCAGTGCCTGTTCCCTACGTAAACTTAATTTTCTTCTTCTCCTGCTACTCGCTGCTCGCTATTCTGTCACCTGGTCTTCGCCTTCCTTCAAACCGCTGATTACTTCCTTAACAGCGTCAACTTCCGGGTTTTGAGGGTCCACTTCCATGAACTTATTAAAATATTCGATGGCCTTTGGGATGTCTCCCAGGTTCAAATAAACATATCCCAATTTTAAATAGGGAGTTCCCCATTGGGGTTTGATCTGGGAAGCCACAAGATAATATTTGGCGGCTTCTTCGTTTTTATTGTTGCCGAAGAAAATCTCAGCCACATTATAAGCCAGGATTTCGTTCTTTGGATTTAACTCGACGGATTTCATAAAAAATTCCTGGGCCTTTTCCATGTTTTCCTGTTTGACATAGATTTCCCCGATGGAAGCCAGGGCCTGGGCTTGCAATTCGCTTTTTTCATTTTTTACCCGCGCCGCTTCCAGGAATTTATTGTACTGGGCAATGGCCTCGTCATATTTTTCCAGCTTCAGAAAACAGTTCCCGATATTGATGAAAACTTCGATGAATTCAGGAGTTTTCTCTTGAAATCCCTTAAAAGCAGTCATCGCTTCCTCGTATTTCCCTTCATCGTAGAATTTGTTACCCTGCCCGAGAAGAGAGGTAGTGTCGACTTGAAGATCAGCCTCGGTTATTTTTTCCAGGGTCAAATTTAAGAAAGGGTTGTTTTCGAACTGGCTCACTTTTAGGGCCTTCTTATCGGGGAGATAACCGGGTAATGATGCAGTGATTCGCCATTCACCGGTGCCCAGGCCGATAAATCCCCATTCCCCATTCTTATTGCTCTTGGTTTCAAGCTTCAGGTTGGCATCAAGGGCGAACTGGATCAAAATATCGACGTTGACCGCGGGCTGCCTGGTATCCGCAAAAATGACTTTCCCTTGCAGCCGGCCTTTTCCGTAACCTGACTGTGCATGAAGCAAAGAAGCGGTAAATCCGAAAACTACTATTACCGCAATCACGACGCTAAACATTTTTCCTCTTTTCATTTTTGACTCCTTATTCCTTCTTATTGTATCTTATCATATATTATATATACAAAATTGTCTCTGCGAATCTCGCATTTTTTCGCTGTGTTCCGTGGGCCCTTAAATTTCATATTTTGATTTTGATGCTCTTTTTGGTTCGAAGATCATCCGCCTTGCTTTCCAGGGTGATTTGTATTTCATAATTCCCGGCCGCCAACGTCAGGGGCGCATCGATGACAAAATTGTCCCGGGTCTTCAACTCTTCTTCCCTCAAGGAAAGGGGGTAGTCGTTGGAGAACTCTTGAACTTTCTTATCGTGGGAACCGAAAACAATCGTGTGCAAGGTAAGGACGGCGGTGAAACGGCCTTTGCTTTTGGGGTCTTCCTGGAACAGGATATTCTTGTACGGCGTCTTAACCTGGAGGTTTACCTGCCCCTTTTCTCCAAAATTCACGTGGGCGCTAAAATCGAGGGGTATTTTCCCGCCTTTGGCGATCGTAGGTTTTAAGCTCATGCCGGCCCTCAATATATTGGCTAAATGCTCGCCGCCCAGGGGAGACAAATCGAAACTCCCGTTTTCCAGTCGGTCGATAAATATGATGGGGTAAAAACCGTAATACCATATCTCATGGGGCATCTCATACCCGGCTTTATCGCTGCCCACTGAATTGATTGCCCCGGGATTGAAGCGGCGCAGGTCCGGGGGACCCAACAAAATATAAACACGCCCCCGGTCCGTCAACCAACCCGGGGCGGTATCTCCTTTAAAAAGGTGATTGGCCTCTTCGATACGTTTGTAATACTCGTCTTTAAATTCATTTTCCTCGGTGGCGGGGTCCGGGTCTCTTTTTTTCCAGAAATTTTCGATAAAGTCGCTTCGCTCTTGATCGGTGGTTAGGCTGTGAAACTGCTTTTTCTCAGCTTTGGTAATGAGATACCTTACTTTTGAAATAAAGTCCTTCGCATTCAACGTCAGGTCCCGGGTGGAATCGTATTGAAATTTCCGGCTGCAAGAACCGAAGAGGAAGGGAACGAGTATCATCGCCAAAAACAGTATTATATATCTTTTATTCATGTTTCGGCTCCTTTTTTATTGTTTTTTTGTTTCTGTTTTTCATTACTTGCTTTTGGTCTTGCTCTTTTTCAAAGATTCTACGTAAGTTTTTAATTCGGGTTGATCGGGGAAGAGTTCCAGTGATTTTTCCCATGCCACAAGGGCTTCATCGATATTGCCCAACTGCTGATAACAGACGCCGATGGCATTTAAGATTCTCAGATTTGTCCCGTGGTAGGCGAGATAATCTTTAAAATAGTTAACGGCCTGTTCATATTGTCCCAGGGATTGTGAAGAAAGGCCCATCAAGGCATAGAATTGTTGTTTTTGATCCGACTGCATAAAGGGCGCGCCTACATCCAACACTTTTTGATACATTTTGAGCTTATTCAAGATACGGCAGTAATCCGCCGCCAGGGTGGGGGAAATGGGATTGAGATTATAAGCCCTTTGCAGGTATTCCAGGGATTTTTGATCTTCATTGCAGTTGGCATACTGGATGCCCAGCTTGTTTAAGTTATCGGGGTTATCGGCCGGGGTTGAAAGCGATACCACCCAGGGACGGGGTAAATATCCCACGGGAGTGATATAAAAACTGGCTTCCCCCATTACCAGGGATTGGGTCTCGCCCCCGTCGCCCCCGTCGCCCCCGTATACGGACGCCCTTATATTATAATAGGCGGCCGTGTAACCCCCCAGGGAAAACTCCTCCAATATACCGGTTTTATCCGGGTAATCTTTCAGGCTCTTGGTGGTAGTTTTAACGGGTTGGTCATTTTTATAGAATGTATATACGATATGCCCTTTCTCAAGCTGCTCAGCGGTTAACCCGTACAACTGGAAATAAACGTACAATGTGTCGCCGGCGACGAAATCGTTTCGCGGCGACGGGAGGAGTTGAACGCCGTTAAACAGGAAGGACTTTTCGGTGTTATTGTACCTGGGGTCTTTTTTTGCGGTATGCGCCAGGGTCAACTCGCTTATCCAGGGCCGCTCGATTGTTTTGGAGACGGAGGGAATGGTGATTTCTTTTTCAATGGATGTGAATTCCTTGGAAACCGAATTCCGTACCAGTATGAAAATTTTATACTTTCCCTCGATCAGGGGGAACATATCCTGAAAACTGAAAAGTTTATCCTTAACTTTCTCCACCTGGTCTTTTTGGAGTTTAATGGGGGCGGATTTTGTAAATTCATAGACGATCCGGTCGTTGGCGTCCAGGGCGCTGCCGTTAATTTCGAGGTTGGCGTAGAAATCATTGTCATATTGTTCCAGGCTGAGTTTTTGGGGTTCGATAAGGTAATGGACGAAAAAGAAGTCGGAGTTCCCCCGGATGACACGTACCAGGGAACTGTTGGGGATATAGTTAACGGAGTATTCGACATCGATATATGCTTTATATTTTAGGAGTTTGGCGGCATATTCGTCATTGACTGCTTTGGCGGGGACTTCGGGTATTTGTTTTTGGACCAGGAGATCGGAAGCAATAGAGGGCCTCGCCGACATGCCTTCATCACCCTCCACCAGGGAGATGGAAACATTTGCCAGGTTGGGACTAACGCGGGCCATTTCATTATAGGCTTGCACATAATCATTCACATCGCCCATGTAATTGACCAGCAACTTTTGGGGTCCATGGAGCAGCGGGCTGTACAATACATAATCGCCGGCGCCCTCCTGTTTAAAAAAAACAACGCTAAAGGCATCGGGCAGCCCGTATTTTCCAAATCCCTGGTAAAACCAGACGATGGTGGGATAAACCTCGGTCATGTTTTCATACCGTTCGATGGTTTTGGGTTCGCCCAGGATGATATATATACGCCCCATTTCGGTTCGCCACCCGGGAGAGGGCGACCCCCGGCCGATTTTTTCATTGGCATACAGTAAACGCCGCATATGCTCTATCTTAAATTCATTTTCCGGGGTGTTGGGGTTGGGGTCTCTCTGCTTCCAGAAGGTTTCGATAAACATATCTCTTTCCCTGTCGGTATCCAACTGTAGGAATACTTTACGTTCGTTGGGGGTGATGATATAAGCCACCTCCTCTTGCAGCCATTTCCGGTAAATGTGGGCCAACTGGGAAACTTTGACTTCGCTTTTCAACTGCAGGCCGATACTGATAAACAAAAGGCTAAAAATAGTGATGAGTAATATTTTTTTATTTTTCATATCATTAATCCTCGCAATAGATCATTTTAACATATCCGCGGAATCTTTTCAATTACTTAGACCTGGTTGTAAACGCAATAGGTAAAAACGGGTTCGATGATGACAAAAAAATCTTTTTTATTCTCTCTTTTCCTGACGATGATATTGGCCCGTTCTTTCAACGTTTGGGTGAGTAGTTCGATATTGGCTTTCCCGGTTTGGGGGTCGATTTGAACGTAAAACAAGTCCAGTTCACGGCCTTTCATTTTGGGCGGCAGCGGTATTTCCAGCAGGGAAATAATTTCATTGCCCTGTTTTTCATCCCTGAGACTGCGATATTTTATCCTTACCACTTTTCCCACGATGCGGCTCCAACTACCGCCGGTCACGGTATTGAGGGCAAACAGTTTCTTTTCTACCATGTCCATGCGGTAATAAGGTTTGGTCCGTTCAGTCTTCCTGAAGGAGTTCACTTTGAGGCCCGGCCGTTTACATTTTACCTGGATATCTATATCTTTGCGCATTTCCGGCGTCGGGGTAAAGGCCAGTTCGTAGTAGGCGGCGGTGGTGGTTTTTACCTTCTTGATGATTTTGGCGGTATCGACGCCGGCAATATACTGGCCGCCGCTTTCATTGGCCAGGAACTTCAAGCTCATCTCACCGGAGGCTTCTTCATCCTCGCGGATTCGCCCGGGATTGATGGTATAAAGAACGCTGCCCCCTTCGTTCATGGCTTTTACGATCTGCTGGAGGTCTTTAAAAAGCCGCGGGTCATGGAAATCTTTCTTTTTGTCCACCCCTTCTTCATCCCTGGTTAAGGCAGAAGTCGATTTATCGTAATCAGCGACTTGTTCCGGTTCTTGAAGGATTCTAAAAGCGGCTTTGTCTATTCCTTCGGAGATTAAAAAAACGACTTTGGGCCGGGTAATGGTCTTAAGCGCATATTTGAATTGAACAAGAAAGTCGCTGAAATGGTGAACCTGGTTTTTGTATGCATTTTTTTCCATAAACCGGTTCTTATTGACAAGATTTTCCAGCCCCGCGGATATTTCCGCGGGATCGTAGAAATTGGTATCGGCCAGGATATTCCATTCCCTGGTAAGATTCAAATTCCTGTCCCAATTGCCCGAGGGTAATTTCAGTTTATCGATTTCCTTGATGATATTACCTTTGTTTTCATCCGGTCCGGCAATGTGCCGGAGGCCGCCGCCGGCCCTGTTTTCCATGACGACAAACATATCCCCCGGCGAGCCGTTTTTGATGATATCGCAGGCAATCTCCTTGCCGCGCCGGTAGCCGAAAAAACTGTTAAAAACAGAATCGATAACGATAAATATAGCACGTTCCGGCTGTTTAACTTCCTCTTCCCGGGCTTTAACCGTCACTACTTCACTGACTTCCTGCCGGTTCTCAAAATTGAATTGCACAAAGTCGGAGATATCGATCGGGGTTCCGTTGGCATAGAGTTCGAAATCTTCTTTTTTCAGGTCAAAGACGGGATCCCCGTCCGGGCTTACCACGAAAATGGGCACCAGCATCACATCCACGGATATTTTGTGGGTTATGGGTTCCTGTTCGGCGCTGCTGCCGGAAGCGGTCACGGGGGTTAATAACCAGCAAAAGACGGCGGCGGCCATTAAAACCGGGAAAGCCCGGTAAGAATTCACTTTTTTAAAAAAACGATTTATCATTTGAATGCCTCCTTCCAGTTAAATTATTAGATTTTTTATTCATGTTCTCTATTATATAACGAATAGTGAAAAAAATCGCCCCGGTTTATAAATCGCACCCATTTTTCTCTTAAATCACGGGGTATATGCTGTTTAGGGGGTTCCCGATTTATATTTCGGGATAAAAAAATTCTTTAGGGAACCGGCATGGAATATGGTATAATCATGATCTGAATTAAATGGAGGTAACCATGAATAAGGTTAAAGTAATACCGGTTATTTTAATCATTTTGTGTCTTGCTGTACCTTCTTTGTCGCAGGTGCAGAAAGTGAAGGATTTAAAGTTTCATCATATGGAGGAGTACTGCTGGATGAGGCTTGCCGCCATTGTCCCGGGGATTACCGACAGGGTTATTTTACCCATCGGGACCGTCGAGTCTCACGGCGCGGTTGCCATCGGCGCGGATAATTTCATTCCCAATAACCTGGCCGAGTTGGTCTGGGATAAATGCAATGCGCTGATTGCGCCGTCCATCAATCACGGGTTTACGGGGCAGAGCCTTTCGAATTTCCCCGGTTCCATCACGGTAAGGGAAGAGATCATGGAAGAGTATATTTATGATGTGTTAAAACACCTGGTCCGGACGGGTTTTAAGAATATCCTGATCATCAATGGTCACGGCGGCAATACCGAAGCAGCCAAAAGGGCGATGGGACGGGTTTTTAACGAAACCGGCGCCCATTTTATGATCGTGGATTGGTGGAAGATGGCGTTTAATATTGCCAATGAAGTCTATGGAAGGAAAGCGACGCAGTCCGGCCACGGCGACCTGGAAGAGGCGGCCCTGGTAATGGCCTACAATCCGGCGCTGGTGGATAAGGAAATGTATGAGAAACTGGGTAAAGACAACGTAGGCAGGGCGGGTATCGATGCGGGGTTTTCCATACTGCCGGCCTGGGCCACCACCCGCTACCCGGAGGCAGGAGACGGGTACCTGGATTTCGATGTCAAAAAGGCCAGGGAGTATACGCAAAAAAAAGCGGATTATATTGCCGATGTATTTCTTGAAGCAGTCAAGCGATGGGAAATGATGGAAAAGTGGAAAAAAAATGAATGATGAATTATAAATTATAAATGATAAATTATAAATGATGAATGCAAATGAACGGACGGAATAACGGATAAGGGATGACGGTATGACCGACAAAATGAAGAACATTATTGCCGGTACGGGATTAATCGCGGGGGCCTATTTTATCAGCCGTTTCCTGGGGTTGATCCGGGAGATGGTGATTTCCTGGAGATTCGGCGCCCAGGGGATCACGGATGTTTACAATGCCTCTTTTCTTATCCCGGATGCGCTGAACTACATGCTGGCGGGTGGGGCTTTCAGTATTGTTCTCATCCCCATGCTGTCAAAGTATATCGACGACGACGTCCCGCCCCGGATCGACAAACAAGGGCAGGAGGTTTTTGCCGCCGTATTCACGCCCATAACTATTATCATCATCCTATTTACCATTGTTTCGATGTTTTTGGCGCCGTGGTTTTCGGCGCTGTTATTCCCGCAATTCATTAACAACGCGCCCAAATTTCACCAATTGGTCGGTTTAACCCGGCTCATACTCCCGGCCCAGGTATTTTTCATCGTGGGTGGGTTGATTAATGCCACTTTGCGGGCGCGGGGGGATTTCCGGGGCAATGCCTGGGGTCCCATTATCTATAACCTGGGCATTATCCTGGGCGGCGTTGCCCTGGGCGGGGTCATCGGCGTCGGGGGCCTCAGTGTGGGCGTCCTGCTGGGGGCTATCCTGGGACCATTCTTTATCTGCTATCTGCTGGCCGGGAAAACCATCGATTACAAATTGTCCTTTGATTTTAAAGCCGCTGATTTGCGGGAATTCATCCGGCTGAGTTTACCCCTAATGATCGGCGTTTCGCTTCTGACAGTAGACCAGTTTTACCTCCGCTTTTTCGGCGCTAAAAGCGGGATACCCGAGGGGACCATTACCTGCTTGAATTACAGTCGTACGGTGATGTTAATTCCCATAGCGCTGGTGGGGCAGGCGGCCGGCCAGGTATCCCTTACCTACCTTTCCCAATTGTGGCGACTGGGGAAAACCGGGGAGTTTTCCAGTACGTTAAGTCATACCATGCGGGGGGTGATATTTCTTTCATTTGTCATGACCGGGGGAATTTTTTTGCTGGCGCGGCCGGTAATCACGTTATTATATTACCGGGGCGCGTTTACGCCGGAAAATAATCTTTATACCGCGGAGTTGCTGCGTCGCATGATATTTGCCGTCCCTGCTTTTGCCGCCCTCCAGATACTGGTGAACGGTTACTATGCCAGGAAAAATACCCTTCGCCCCATGGTGGTTTCTTCTATTTGCACGGCCCTATCCTTTTTAATATACGAGATATGCCGGAGAGAAATGGGCGGCCCGGGGATCGCGACTGCTTCGGTGTTTTGTTTCTGGCTCATTTTTCTTATTATGCTGCTGGATTATATTCGCACATATGGGAGAAAGGAAGATTTAAGAATTCGTGCTTTCATTATTACCACGATCAAAGCGTCGGTCGCGGTGCTGGCGGGAGTTATCATCGTTTCGCTGCTATTTCGCTATTCCGGGTTACCCCTTAATCCCGAAAAACATATCCATGCCGCTTTAATTATTGGGATCATGGGTTCTATTTATATGGTAATCGTATTCGCACTTTCACTGTTGATGGGTGGAGAGGAAGCGAAAATTTTAAAGGACCTGTTTTCAAAGATATCCAAAAGAGTCTCTGGGAGAATTAAAACTAAAAATTAAAAACGAAAAATGAAAAAGTAAAAATGGAGACGGAGCCCGTTGGGCAATTTTTATAACGCCGAAGGCGTTTATCGACTTGTCCGCAGGACGCAGCTTCCATTTTTCATTTTGCGTTTTTCATTTTTCATTTTTCATTTTAATTTCTGTTTTCTTATCGGACCCTGCCGCATATATCGTAAGCAGGAGTTCCGCGTCATCGATCCGACCATTTTCAATGGGTCAAGGTACTTATGCATCAGCCCTTCCGCCTTTAAGATTCCCTCTTTGGTGAGTTTCCCCAAAGCCCGGGGAAGATAAGATCAACCTGTTTCTTCTTCCTTTTCTGTTGGAAGATTCATCGAATCGTTATCCTCACTATTTTCTTCCTTCCTTTTTCTCCACCTTTCCGACAAAAAAAGCGTAACCAGGGTAGATTCCAGTTTTTTCATTCTTTCCAGGAGCGTTTCTGCAAGCCGCTTGAAATCGTTGAAAGCCTCGGCAACTGCCTGCGCATGGCTCCCGATGGCGCCGTCGGCAGGCGTGAGCTTAAAGATGGGTTTTCGTGCTTCCTGCGCCATCGGAACCAGGCTGCGAAAATGTTTCAATGTCGCAAGACAATGCGAATCATCCGCTGGAGTGGCTGCAGTGGTGGATTCCCGGAGCACATACTCATGATAAACACCCGGCATACGGTTGACCCATTTATCGTATGCCTTGATCGGACGACTGAGCCGTACGCCATGCTGCTGCACGATGTACCCCAGGGGGTTCATCTTGCCCTGGGGAAGCTCAAAACCAGGAGATTTCCAGTTATCCAGCTGTTTTTCCCAGAAGAAAAAGGGGTCAGTCGAGAAAAAATAGGTAGGGAACTGGCACTGCCTGTTCCCATTAATTGCCTCCGGCGGGTCAGAGCCTTTTTGAAAAAAGGTTCCGACACCTCCAAAAACTTTTGTTTAATTTACAGTGAGCGCCGCACTCCGCGTGGTGTTGCCCAGCCCATTGGTGCTATTGGTAAATGTGAGCGTGTCATTATATGTACCCGCTCCCAAACTATTGGCATTGGCGTTAACCGTAACAGTGACTACCACCGTCCCTCCACCTACCAACGTACCACTCGCGGATGAAACCGTCAGCCAATTGCTGCTCTTGGTAATCGCCCACTGGATCGAACTGGAACCTGTATTGGAAAGGGTATAATCGATCGAAACGGGCGAAAACGGCCCGCCCGCCGTCCCGGTTGATGAAAAATTATCCGACGGCGTCACCCCCATACTGCTGTTGTTCACCGTCACCCAAACCTGGACCATATTGGTTTGATTGAGATTATCATACGCAATCGCTTTGATGACGTGGCTGCCATCCGTTACAGCCGCTGTATTCCACGAGTAATTGTAAGGTGCAACAGTTAATGTCGCGGCTATTACATTATCGATGTAAATTTCCACTTTGCTGACTACGATATTGTCCGTGGCCTGCGCCTGAACGCTTACCGTTCCATGGACCACCGCCCCATCTGTCGGCGACAGGATGGATACAGTAGGAGGACTATCCGAAACCGACAATGTTACCGCACGGGTAGTATTGCCTCTCCCATTGGTGACATTGACAAAAGTGAGCACATCAGTGTAAGTACCGGCAACCAACGTATTGGCGTTCGCGTTTATCGTAACGGCAACAATGACCGACTCGCCGACCGCCAACGTACCGCTGCCGGAAGAAAGCGTAAGCCAGTTCTTGGTGTTGGCTAATGTCCACTGGATGGCATGGGGGCCCGGGTTGGAAACTGTATAGCTGATCGAAGGGGGCGTAAAAGGCCCACCAAAGTAACCGAAGGAGGAAAAATTATCCGCCGGCGTTACCCCCATGATGCTGTTGTTCACGGTAACGGTTACCTGCGCCTCATTGGTTTGATTGATGGTATCGTAAGCTTTGGCAGTAATAGTGTGATTCCCATTCGCCGCGGTGAGCGTATTCCACTGGTATGTATAGGGGGAGTTAATAAGGCTGGTGGAAAATGCGCCGTCGATGTAGATTTCGACTTTACTGACCCCTTTGTCGTCCGAAGCCGTTGCCTGTATCACAGTCGTACCGTAGACTTCGGCCCCGTTTGCCGGCGACTGGATGGAAACAGTCGGGGGAGTATCCGTAGGCGCGGTCACCTGCAATTCCACCAACCGCGTCGTGGTGCCTACCGAATTGGTATTGTTAATGAAGGAAACCGTGTCGCTGTAATTTCCCTGCTGTAATAAATTAACATTTTCATTCAGGGCAACACTCACTTGCACATAATCATTTGTCGCTAAGGTTCCATTTGTCCCGGATAAGGTAATCCAATTGGATAATTTTGTCGCCGTCCAATTAATACTCCCCTTGCCGGTGTTTTGTAAGACATAGGTTTTACTGGCAGGCACGAAAGGTCCGGCCTGTCTTCCGGTAGAAAAAAACTTATCCGCCGGAGTAACGGTCAACACTCCTTTGTTGCCCGCATCCTGTTCCACGGCGGTAATGGTTTTGTCCTGGATACCCGTGTTCCCTTCATCATGTATTTTGATAACAGCCGTGCTATTGTCCGCATCCTCATCCCATGCCGCGGCTAAAGTTACCGCCTGGTTATCTTTCCCGCTGGTAGTCGAAAAAGTTAACTGGGTCTGCGATACGATCGTAATGTCCGCATCGCCGCTTTCCCTGCTTATAGTGACCGTTACATCAGAAGGCGGAAATTCGGAAAGCCTGACATAGAATACAGCCTGCCCACCTTCCGGCACCTGCACATTGTCGGAACTTGTGAGAATGGCTGGGACGGATATTAATGTGGCATTTACCTGGGCCACTTTCCCACGTTCGGCAGTGATAGGTTGACTGAAGTCCTGGTACCCGGCTAATACCAATTTCACCGTATGTGACCCGGGTGTAATCCCTTTTAATTCAATATTCGTTACTTTTCCGGTGTTGGCATTGTCCAGCCAGATGGCTGCGCCCTGGGGATTGGAATTCACGTTAATACTCCCGGTTTTCGGGGTCTTCTTTTTCAAGAGAAGATAAGCAACTACGGCAACCCCCACTGCCCCTAACAAAACCGGGATAATGGGGAATTTCTTTTTCAATTTCTTCCCCTCTTTGGATATCGGCGTATTTCCCTCCGCGGCGGCCTTTTCTTTTTCCAACATCTCCCGGCAGGCGGTTAATTTCCCCTGTATCTCCTTGTCCCCGGGAATATAAATCAATAACCCCTCGAAAAAAGGAATGGCCTCTTTGTAATTCTTTTCATTGAAATGCTTATTACCCGATTCCACCATGGGTTGGATTTCCTGGGTTTCCACCAGGGTTACGGCCGCCTTGACTTCTTCGTCGTCCGGGCTCGATTTGCTTAACTCCTTCAAGATGGCATAAGCCGCGGAATATTGCTTATCCTTGTAAAGCTGTAACCCCTGCTGCCTTTTGGCCTGCGCTTCCGCGCAATTTTTTATTTGCCGGTCAAAGGTCTTGGTGGGAAGCTTCTGGCTAACCAACCGGTAAAGGTATTTGGCGAAATCATATTTCCCCTGTTCAAAAGCGTTTTCCGCTTGCTGGAGATATTTATCCACCGGTATTTTATCGATAAATTCCCGACTGGCCTCTTCGGACATCTTCTTGAAATAGGCATCCTTTTCATCGATGGTGAAAAACCAATCGGTTTCAAACGTCTTCAACAGCATATCTTTTACTTTTCCCGGGTCCACGGCATTGTAATTCCTGGCCAGGAAATAATACGCTTCGGCCTGCTTTTCCCTGGGCGTTTGCGGGTCGGCGCTATACTCTTCCAATAGTTTGATGGAGTTTTCATAATCGCCCACTTCATAACTCTCTTTACCTGCTTTAAGTTTATCTCCCGGTGTATCCCCGGTTGGCGCCGCCTGGTCCTGCGGCGACACCGTAAACCAGGTAAATAATATCAATATAAAAATTGCGGTTGGTTTCATCCCGATTTTTTTAATCATGTTATCCCTCACTGAGTAAAATTATTTTACTTTGAAAGGTGCCTACTTTAAAGGTAACCGGCCAATCTCTCACTTTGACGGGGGCGTTGTTTTTATCCCTGGGGGACGCCAGGGAAACCGTGTTTAATTTTCTTACGATCATCTGTTTGATTGCTGCCGCCTGGTTTTGATCGGTTACTTTTAAAGCGGTATCATCGATGGTTTGCACAGAGATAATCCCCTTTGCCGACACCTGGAGCTTGAGTCGAAGAATACCCAGGACACGAACGCCCTCCGGCAGGCCCGGGACTTCGACGCGTCTTATCTTGTTGTAATAACCGGTTACGATTTCCCCGGCCACATCGGTCATGGGTACGGATTTTAACTGCAATTGGTCCAGGCCGGCCTGGATTTGTGAAATCAGCGCCTGGGTTTCGGCGTCCGCGTCGGATAAGCTTTTGTACTTTTCCAGGAACAGGCGTGATTTTTCTATTTTTTCCCCCTGCGTCGCCGGGTCCTCAAGGAAAGCCGTCAACTCCCGGAAATCGTTTTTTATATCCTGGTTCTGAACCCGGGCCATGAACTCCCGGGACCGTTTTACCAGCCTCGGCGCAGCGGCAATCTGTTTGGCCTTATCCAGTAAAGAAATCGCCGTTTGGTAATCCCCCCGAGCGGCGGCGGCTTCGGCCTCTTTTATATGATTTTTATATTCCTGCCGGGCTTCGCTCATGGGAAGAACAGCCGGGGTTTTCAAATCCATGTCGTAGCGGAAAGTGCGGTTCATTTCCAGGGAGTAATAAAGAAATACCACCGCCAGGATTAAAACCGCCGCCGCGACGGCGCGGGGCCATTCCAGCAGTTCCGACAGCGGCGGCCGTTGCTCTTTCTCTTCGGGGTCGCCGAGAACTTTCTCCAATGATTCCAGGTCCCTTAAAACCTCCACCATGTGTTGGTATCTTTTTTTCCTGTCTTTCTCCAGGCATTTCAGGACGATCAAGGAAGTTTTCCTGGAGACGTGCTTCAGGGGAAAAGGTTTTTCTTTCAGGTCGATAATCTGTTCCCGGTTCCTGAAAGGAATATCGCCCGACAGCAGTTGGTACATGGTAACGCCCATGGCCCAGATATCCACCTGTTGATCTTCCCTGCCGAAATTATTGCTTAATTGTTCAGGGGCCATATAGGGCCAGGTGCCGGTATTATTCACGCCGGTGAGCTCGGTCATGGAGCGGCCCATACGGTGAGAGATGCCGAAATCCAGGACTTTCACTTCCCCGTTTTTCGCTTCCATGATATTGCGGGGTTTTAAATCCCTATGAATAATCATTTTGGCATGGGCCTGGACAAGTGCTTCCGCTGTTTTTTTCATGATCCGGATTACGTCCGTTTCTTTTAAGCGCCTTTCTTTGGTCCAGGCCATTTTCTTTTCCAGGCTTTCCCCTTCGATGAATTCCATGACGATAAAGTATTGGCCGTCCTGGGCTTCAAGGCTTAACACTTTTACCACATTGGGGTGAATGATACCCGAAGCCAGGGAAATTTCCCGTTTAAGGTCTTCGAACGCCAACGGCGAAGTGGCCAGTTCCGGGGGCACCATTTTAATGGCTTTAGGTCGATCTTCCAGCGTATCCCATACTTTGAACACCACCCCCATGCCGCCGCGGCCGATGATTTCCTGCACATGAAATTTTCCCAGTGTGCGGCCCACCAGGGCTTCGGGAATATACGTCGGTCTCCCGGTTATCATAGGATGACCTCCCCGTTAACAGGCATTTTTAGCGAATGCCCTTTCACTTCTATATTTCCATTTTCAGCCGCGATTAACGCGGCGTCTTCGCCGGCGCCGAAGGGCGCCAGGGACGCTGAGGTCTTTAACAAAATAATCACGGTTTGTTTATCCGGGAGTTCCTTGAGCTGGTTTTTATCCAGCCAGAGCAGGTTGCCTTTTTTATTCTCGTGGGTCACATGCTTCAGTACATAGAAGCCTTCCGTTTTCATGAATTTGAAAGAGATAAGGCTTCCCAACTGGATAATGTCGCCGTCGGACAATGTCCCGGGTTTTCCCGGGTCCAGTGGTTCATTATTTAAGAAAACGCCGTGTTTGCTGTTGAGGTCGCGGATTTCGATTTTCTCCGGGTCCGGCTTGTAAGTTAATTGCAGGTGTTTCCGGGAGATATCCACGAAACGTAAATTGATATCGTTAACGCTGCCGTCTTCCGGGTTTTGTTTACGCTTGATGCTGCCGATTTCGATTGCGGGTTTCTTGTTTAAGTTAACCACGGCGATGGGGGAGTGGCTGATTTTAAACACGGGGGTTTCGATATTTTTACCGGTGTTTTTCACTTCTTCTTCGCTTTTCCCCAGGTTATCGTCGAGGCGGCGGATGACCGAATCGGCGGTGGGCCTGGCCGTGGGGTTGACGTTCATCATATCCAGAAGGAGGAAATAAATTTTCCGTATTTCAGCCGGTAAGCCCGTGTTTTCAAGTTCTTTGTTTAAAAAGCTTTTGTAAAAATTAAACAGTTTGAAATTATTTTTAAAAGCATCCAGGATTTTTTTAAAGGGTAGGCGGTGGAGGTATGGTTCAAACAGGGTTGAGAATTCTTTTTCTTCTTCCGGGGTTAAGGCGGCCTCGCCTTCCATGGAAAAGCCGCCGCCGGATTCTTCGCCGGGTTCGACGCAGGTGAAGAGCCTGGTAAACGCCACGCCTGCGGAAAAGATATCGATGCGTTCAGTAACGTTTTCCTTATCGTAGAACATTTCCGGTGCGATGTGTCCCGGGGTGCCGCAGTAGAAGATTTTCGAGCGGATAAAGTCATCGATTTTCAGGTAGTATTCAAAATCGCCGATTTTCAAGCGGTTTTCCACCAGGAAGAGGTTGCCCAGTTTAATATCGAAATGGGCGCGGCCGCGGGCGTGGATAATGCGCAGACCTTTGAGGAATTCCCGGAACCATTTAATTTTACTTTCCGTACTGGCCGCCAGTTTCATATTCAGGGTAGCTTCGGCTTTTTCCCAGAAGCTCGTATAGACCGGTTGGTCAAAGAAGAGTTTATTTTTTTTCAAGACGCTGCCCACGCAGAGGTAATCCACGGGGATGGAGGGGTAGAGGATATTGAGGAAATACTCATCGTAGCTATTTTCCATTTCCACACGGACCGAATCGAATTTATCTTTGAAGTCGGCTTTTTCGTAGCTCATGCGGAGGGAGACAAGTTTTTTGTCGATCAGGGCCAGGAATACAAAGCAGGACCGGCCCGCGCCCAGGATGCCCACCAGTTCGAAAATTTCGTCCTGGCCGTAGGGGTTTTCGCGGACCAGGTATATCTTATAATCGATGTCTTTTTTCTGGAATTTTTGATAGAGATCGCCGACGGAGATAGTTTCCCTTTCGAATTCCCGTTTGATCGAAGCTATTTCTTCACGTTGTTCCATTTGAGTCATCGTAATCCTACATTAATTTTAAGATACTATTTTACCATTTTCCAAAAAAAGAAGAAAGACTTTTGCCGGATATGAAAAAAAACATTGCCCGCGAAACACGCGAAAAACACGAAAGATAAGGGCCAGGGACGAATGTCACTAAGATAAGCCTACATGGTTGAATAATGTGCCTTTTCAAAATCATCAAGTGATTAGATTAGCAAAATGAACCCGATGACATTGGCAAGAGGTTATCCAAAAGGTATTACGCAGGGCGCAATTTGGTAGGGAACTGGCATCGCCTGTTCCTTCAATGCCAATTTGAGAACAGGCAATGCCAGTTCGCGACACACTACAATTTTAATATCAAGACATTCATGATTTCTCAAATAGCCTCTGGCCAGGTAATATTCTGCCCCCCGTTAGTGTGTCAATTATACATTGGCCTGAAAAGTCTCATAAATCCGGAATATAGCCTTAACTTAGCGGCATTCCGGCCTGTCCCGAAATTTCTGCCCCGCGCCCCGGTTTGCAGACCCATGCACACAGGTTACAGACCCCCACACACGGATTACAGACCCCCGCACACCATTACAATCACCTCGCACACGTTCACAATCACCTCGCACACGTCCACAATCACCTCGCACACGGCTTACAAACCCTCGCACACGGTCCCCCTGTTTAATAACATTTCATAATAATGGGGATATTTTTCTAAATATTCCTTTACCTCTTCATAATTCTCGATGATCTCTTCGGGCCGGAAGGGGTTCCCTTTCTTTTCAGTGCTAAACACAATGCGCCCGGCGGGTATGTTTAAAAACTTGCAAATTCTCTTTATTACCGCATCCTTATCGGCAAAAAGTTCTTCGTAGGTCAGGCGGATACGATTTACTTCGTAATCTTCCAGCAGTTTCCAGGCAGTTTCCTTTAGTTCTCTAAACCGTTCCAAATTGGTATAAAGCTCAGGGGGACGGATATGAACTTTTTTCTTTTTAATATCTTCATCTTTTGTGCAGTGCCATATTTGATGCCTGTGGGCAATAGTTAACGAGATTTGGGCGGACACGGCATTTTCCCGCAGCAGGAAAATAAAATGGGCTTGCCGGTAATTTTCGATAAAGTACCGGGGAAAATCAGGGGAAATGAATCTCAATTGGTTTATCAATATCTTACAGCCGGTATATTTTTTACTCTCCCGCGCCAATTTATTTTCCAGGTAAGCGATGCAAGTCCCCAGTTTTTCTTTTTCGATTTGCTGAAACGACTTGACTTCCCCGTATATGGCCTGGTTATACAATTCGCTTTCCAGGGCGATGTCCCGGTGGGAATTCAGCGTTTCCAGCAGCCAACTGGAACCGGAGCGCGGTTCCGCTAAAATAAACAATAACTTGCGTCCTTTGGATGTTTCGAAGTGCTGCATTTGAATTTTTCGCATCTTGTTTTTCGTTCTTCTTTCTATTTAAAGAACAAGAAAGTTTTTAAATACCACATCCGCGGGAAAAATACAAGCCCCTTGAAAATAAACGCCATTTCTGGTAAAACTATAATATGGCAAAACGATTATCCTACGAACGATACCTATGGTTTCACCAAAAACTGAAAAAAAGAACCTTTCCCAAACTAAAAGACCTGATGGAAAAATTTGAAATATCCAAACGCCAGGCCGCCCGGGAAATCGAAAATATGCGCCTCTTTTTCAATGCCCCGGTGGAATACTCCAACGCGGAATTGGGATACTTTTACTCGGACGACAGCTTTGAATTCCCCGCCTCCATGATCAGTGAAGAAGAAATTATTTCACTGCTGATCGCCAAACGCCTCTCGGTTACGATACCGGATGAAAAACGGAAACGCCAACTGCAAGCCTTTTTCGATAATCTTTCCAGCTATTTCGACCTGGATATGGCGGAACTGGGAAAAAAAATTTCCCTTAAAAATCTTCGCTACCACCGCGTGGGCCAGGATATTTTCGACGCGGTGCTGCAAAGCCTGAAACAGAGCCGGAAACTCAAGATTACTTACCACTCTATCTTCTCCAAAGAAATATCCGAAAGAACGATCGATCCCTTGCACCTGGTTCTCTACATGGGAAACTGGCACATTATCGCTTACTGCGAAATGAAAGAAGGCATCAGGGACTTTGCCCTCTCCCGCATCAAAAAGATCGAAATATTGGACGACGCCGTTAAAGAAAACCTGAAAAGCATTGATATAAAAGAAAATATCGCGGAATCTTTCGGAATTTTTTTCGAGGGTGACCGGAAAAAGGTGGTATTGAAATTCAATGACCGGATGGCCGATTATGTCCGGGAACAAGTATGGTTTCCGTTTCAGACCATCGCTGAGGCGCCGGCCGGCGGATTACTGTTGACTTTTTATGTGACGGATTACCGGGAAATCGTACGGGAGGTGTTAAGTTTCGGCGCCGATGTCGAGGTCCTGGAACCTGCGCCGCTGAGGGAAATCATCAAGGAACATATCCGCAAATTGTCCGCTGTTTACTGAGATTTAATACTGACGCCTTCTCATTTATCCCGGTAAATAACCGATAAAACCGTCACGGTTCCACAGGCCAACAAACTGGCCGCCATCCCCGCCAGTAGATACATATCCCTCTGAAAATAACCGTGCAGGATACCTGTAACCTGCAGCAATGAAAACCCTCCGAACGTAAGGGTGGAAACACCCTTTGCACTTTTGGTCCTGAGAATCTTCACCGCCTGGACCACGAACAACCCCGCATTGGCCATCAAGCCCAATCCGAAAATAACGGCTATAATTTCTTTCATAAGCACTCCCTGTGATTGAAATAAGAATATATCATAACAGGCAAAATAATTCAATTTAAAAAGAAAACCTGGAAATGATAATATCTTACTCTAATTCCCAAACCCTGGGCAAATGGCCGGGAACCGGTTTCGACTGTACATATACATATGATTAAAGTATGCACGGGCTTTTAGGAGGTCGAATGATTGTGAAAAAAGATTCTCTTTGTGATCTTGCCATCGAATTTGTGCTGGCGCAAAAAAACGAAAAACTGGGTGAACTGGGCGTGGAGCAAATTGCACGGGAACTGGACGTAAGTCGTTCTTACCTGGCCAGGATTTTCAAACGGGAACGTAATTTCTCGCTGAAAGAATACTTGTTGAGGGAAAAAATGATACGCTCCGCCTTATTGTTGGTAAATGAACCGCAAATGACGGTAAAAGAACTGTCGGAAGAAATAGGGTTCCTGGACGCCGATTATTTCGCAATTCTTTTCAAAAAATATTTCGGGATATCCCCGGGCAAATACCGGGAATGTAAGAAAAAAGCGGCGGTCCCCTGAAAAAAATGAACTGATCCGGACCGCTGGAAAAAGCACGGAAACCAGCACCATGAACACAAATAAATGGTGCAGCGAAAAGCAGGCCGGCGCTTTAGCCTTTTGTATCACGGTTCACTATTTTCAGGATTTTCAAGTTAGCGGAATCATGGTATTTATTAGGGGATGGACATCATTATCCAAAGTACACGCAATACCGGCAGAGTCATCAAGCGCCAGATGATTAAAAAAAAATCCATATCCGACCAGGCGGTGGAATTCATATTGAAATGCAAGGATGAAGAACTCGGGGAGTTGACGGTGTCGGAAATAGCCAGGGCTTTTAATGTCAGCGAGTCCTTCCTGTCCAGGAAATTCACCAGAGATAAAGTTTTTACCCTGGGCAAATTTATATTCAGGGAACGAATGTTCAGGTCGGCCATGCTGCTCCAGGGCAACCGGAAATTAACCGTAAAATCCCTGGCCGACATGATGGGATTTTCCGACTATGATTATTTTATCCGCGCTTTTAAAAAGCATTACGGCGTCTCTCCCTCCCGGTACCGTTACTGCAAAAATTCTAAAACTCGTGCGCGAAATCCCGCGGCCCCTAAAAAAAATGAACTACCCAAAATCGCGACTGAACGTACCGGGATATAAAATGACAGGAATGCAAAGAACGCTTGAACCTGCCGGGCATGGTCTTATTGGGCTTAAGATACCGCCGGTTCATAATTTTCCCGATTTTCAAATTCTCATAATCATGGTATTTTAGGGTGATAAAATGGGATATAAAAAAACTAAAAAAAATAACCTGCTGGCCGACAGGGCAGTGGAATTTATTTTGACCCGGGACATCGAAACGCTGCGCGCCCTGACGGAAGAAGAAATCGCTGAAAACCTTAAAGTGAAACCGTCATATTTGTTGAAAACATTTAAGACGCAGCAAAGCATGGCCTTAAAACGTTTTATAACCAGGGAAAAAATCCACCGGGCCATATTTATCCTGGAAAAAAACAAGGCGATATCCGTGGAGGAACTTTCAAACAAACTGGGGTTCCCCCGGCCGGATGAGTTTGCCATGGAATTCCAGGCGTATCTTGCCATCGATCCCTACAGGTATAAAGAACTGCGGGCGGTGTAAAATTTAAGGTAGACCGCGCCTACGCCCCAGGAAGACCATTAACTAAAAGGATATTAACAATGAATAACCCAGAGCAAAAAACACAAATTTACCCGGTAGTGAATTCCTACAATGAATGGGATTTATTGGAAGAAGTGATTGTGGGCGTGATCGAAGGGGCGTGCGTCCCGGACTGGCATATCACGGTGAAAGCCACTATGCCGGAAAAACAGTGGGGATTTTTCCAGGAATACAGCGGTAAGCCTTTCCCCAGTGAACATATCGGGGCCGCCGCCGGGGACCTGGAGGAATTTGCCCATATCCTGGAAGCCGAAGGGGTTACGGTGCGCCGGCCCGAAAAGATCCGCTGCGACAAACCTTACGCCGCCCCGGATTGGCAATGCGCATGCGGATTGTACAGCGCAATGCCCAGGGACCTCCTGCTGGTAATCGGGGATGAAATCATCGAGACCCCCATGCCCTGGCGGTCCCGGTATTTCGAAGTCAATGCGTATCGCCCGCTGCTGACGGAATACTTTAAAAAAGGGGCCCGCTGGACCGCGGCGCCCAAACCGCAATTGACGGATGAATCATATAACCCTGATTATCAAGATAAAGGCTACAGCAAAGACATGTCCTACGCCATTACCGAATTCGAACCCACCTTTGATGCGGCCGATTTTGTCCGCTGCGGGAAAGACCTATTTGTGCAAAAGAGTCATGTCACCAACCGACTGGGGATCGAATGGCTGAGACGGCACCTGGGGGAGCGCTTCACTATTCATGAAGTGGAAGTGGTGGACTCCCACCCGATGCATATCGATACCTCGTTTATGCCCCTGGCCCCGGGCAAACTGTTGGTCCACCCGGAACGTATTAAAACGATCCCTAAAATGTTTAAATCCTGGGATGTCCTGTATGCCCCGGAACCGAATAAAACAATCAAACGCACCCTTTATATGAGCAGCGCCTGGGTCAGCATGAATGTGTTCATGCTGGACCATGAACGGGTAATGGTGGAGAAAAATGAAGAAGACTTCATTAAGGCATTAAAAAATTTCGGACTAAAACCCATCCCCTGCAATTTCATCAACTTTAATGCCTTTGGCGGCGCTTTCCACTGCGCCACCCTGGATATTCGCCGAAGGGGTGAATTGCAATCATACTTTTAAATAAAACGTGAGGAAATACGGATGAATAAAGTGGAAAACCCAGGCAAGAAAGAAAAAGATAAAGAAAAAGAAAAAGATAAAGACAAAGATAAAAACAAAAATATCCGGGACATCCTGGCTTTAACCCCGATGCAGGAAGGGATGCTCTTTCACTATTTAAAATCCCCGGACGGTTCCGGGTACGTTGAACAATTGGCGCTGCAGCTCAGCGGTGAAATCGATCCGCCGGCCGCCGCCGCGGCCTGGAATACGGTGATATGCAACAATGAAATGCTCCGGGCGATTTTCCGCTGGGAAAAGGTAAAGAAACCTGTTCAGGTGATACTGAAAGATCATCCGGTTAATCCCGAATATCATGATTTAAGCGCCGCACCCGGCGGCGAAAAGGAAAAACTCCTGGCGGAAATCAAAACCGCCGACCGGGAGAAAAAATTCGACCTGCGCCAACCGCCTTTTCGCGTTACCTTATGCCGGACGGCCCAAAATAAAGCGGAAATGATTATTACCAACCATCATATCCTGTATGACGGTTGGAGTAACGGCGTCCTTTTAAAAGAATTTTTCAGCGCTTATAACGACCTGTTGGAAAACCGGGAACCACGGAAAATCGACAAACCCGGGTTCAAGGAGTTTTTGAAATGGATCGGCCTGCGGCAGGACAAAGAAGAACAGGAAAAATTCTGGAAGGATTATTTACTTTCCGGCAGAAACCGGGAAACCGCCGGCGCGGCCTCCCCAACCATTGCCAAGAGGAAAAAGCGGAGGGAGATCGTCAATACCGGTCAATACCTGTACCCATTTCCCGCCGGCCTCAAAGACCGGTTGGAATCCTTTGCAAAGCAACATAAGATCACGTTATCTTCAGTGCTTACCGGCGCCTGGGGTCTTTTGCTGCAAAAGTACCACCGGGTGGATGACGTTATTTTCGACGCCACCGTGTCGGGCCGCGGCGCAAAGATAAAAGGAATCGAGGATATGGTGGGCATGTTTATCAATACCCTGCCCCTGAGGGTCCAAACCCGGTCCGGGGAACGCATTTGCGATTTGTTAGTGAGGCAGTATGCCGAGGCCCGGCAGCGGGAAGCTTATGAAAACACCCCCCTGGCGGATATCAATGAATACGTGGAGATTGCCGTCTCCCGGCAAAAGATGGAAACTCTTTTTAACTCGGTGCTGGTCCTGGAGAATTATCCCCTGGACAAACAACTGATGCAGGAGAAAGGCAAATTAACCGTGGACTCCTACGCCGTTTCCGGGATGACCCATTACGATGTGACCTTGATTATTACGATTTTCGACGACATCGAACTGAATATTACTTTCAATAAGGATTTATTCTCCGAGGAAACCCTTAACCGTATTTCCCAACAGTACATCGTTGTCCTGGAGGAAATGCTGAAATATCCCCTTAAGCCCGCGGTAGAGATAGAGGTGCAAATCGAAGCGGAGCGGGAAAAACTGCTGGAACGCCTGGCCGCCCTGGAAGAGAGCGGCGGCATCGAGGAGACAGAGTATGTGGCCCCCCGGGATACGCTGGAAAAGAAACTGGCAAAGGTATGGGCCGAAGTCTTAAATATCGAGCGCAGGGACGAACATCACACGTCCATCGGCGTCGCCGACAATTTTTTCGATTTCGGCGGCCATTCGTTGAAAGCCACCCTGCTGGCGGCGCGGATTCACCGGGACTTCGATGTAAAAGTCCCCCTGGAGGAAATTTTCAAAGGTCCCACCATTGCCCACCTGGCCCAATACATCCGGGAAAGGGAAACGTCGGCCAAGACGGACGAGGCGTATGAAGCCATCGGGCCGGCCGGGGAAAAGGAATTTTATATGCTGTCTTCGGTGCAGCAGCGACTGCACGCGCTTCAGCAATTGGACCCGGACAGCACGGCATACAACGTCACTGCCGTTATGGAAGTAACCGGGCAAGTGGACGACAAAGTGAAGGCCATGTTTCAAACCGCCTTTGTCCAATTGATCCGGCGACATGAAATCCTGCGCACTTCTTTCCACCTGGTGAACGGCGAGCCCATGCAGAAGATTCACGATCCCGGGGAAATTGCCTTCCAACTCCAATATGAAGAAACCGGGGCCGGGGAAAATCAGCAACCGGCGTTCGACATCCGGCATTTCATTCGCCCCTTCGATCTTTCCCGGGCGCCGCTGATGCGGGTAAAACTGGTAAAAACCGGCGACCGTCGCTGCCAATTGATACTCAGTATGCATCATATCATTACCGATGGTTTCTCAATGAATATATTTGTCGAAGAGTTCGTCGCCCTGTGCACCCCGTCCGGGGAAGGGGCGCTGCCGGTTTTAAAGAAGCAGTATAAAGATTTTTCAGAGTGGCAGTATAACCGTTTGCAGTCAGGCAAGTTAAAGGACCGGGAAGAGTACTGGTTAAAAGAACTTTCCGGGGACCTCCCCGTGTTGAATTTGATAACCGATTATCCCCGGCCGTTGGTGCAGCGGTTTGAAGGCGACCGCGTCCATTTTGTACTGGATAAAGAAATCACCCGGCGGATACATCAACTGGCCCGGCGTAACGACGCCACTTTGTTCATGGCGCTGTTAGCCGCTTTTAATATCGTGTTGTACCGGTATACCGGGCAGGAGGATATAATTATCGGGACCACGGTGGCCGGCAGGAGTCACCCGGAACTGGCAGGCATGATCGGGTTGTTCATCGAGACCCTGGCCCTTCGGAACTATCCCTCCGGGGAAAAGACATTCGCAGGGTTCTTGCAAGAGGTTCGTTCGCGTACCCTGGCCGGTTATGAGAATGGGACTTATCCCTTTAAGGAATTGATCAAAAAAATTGGCGACGCCGGTGAAATGAGCCGCAACCCCCTCTTCGACGTGATGTTAATCGTCCAGAACGTGGATATGCCCAAACCGGAACTGGGGGGATTAACCTTTACACCGGTCCCCTATTATTCGAAGGAATCCAAATTAGATATGACGCTTGAGGCCGTGGAAATAGACGGGGAGTTGAAATTTCACATCGAATACAGCACCGCTTTATTCAAAGCGGATACCATCGAACGCCTGGCCGCTCATTATGTGAATATATTAAAAGAAGCGGCGTCTAACCCCGGGCTGCGCATCGCGGACATTGAAATCCTCGGCCTGGAAGAGAAGCGCCTGATACTGGAAGATTTTAGATGGAGCCATTGGGACCCGGAACCCGGCAAATACCCTTTTGATAAACGAATCGAAGAGATATTCGAAGACCAGGTATCCCGGACGCCGGACAATATCGCCGTGGTGTATGAGGAACATCACATCACTTACCGACAATTAAACGAAAAAGCCGATTCATTAGCAAAAATTATAGGGGAGTTATAATCATGATAGAAAACCAGGAATACATCATCAACCGTTCCGAATTTCACAGGATAGAGGAACTGCCGACTTTGCTGGAGCGCAAAGCAGGCCGTGACATACTTCGGTGGCATATTTCCAGGGTAACCGGGGATGACATCGTCGTCGAAGCCACGCTTTTTGAGAAAGCGGGGAAAGGGCTCCCCGAAGAGAATACAGGGAACATTTACCCCGGTAAAAATGTCGTACTCAGTGCAGTGCCCACTGGTGTGGGCTGCGATATCGGCGGGTATGCCGCCGATGCCGCGCCGGCTACCAATTTGTTGGCTTCTTGCGCCGATTATTTGATTACCAATCCCAATGCGGTCAACGCCTCCAATTTCATATCCATGGCAGACAATGTATTGTACACGGAAGGGTTTACCATCGACCTGTTTTGCAAGGGGCAGGTAAACCTTTACAAGCCCTACGCCAACAAAGTGGGGTTGATTATTGAAAAAGAAGACCGGGCCAGCCTGGAGACCGTTTACAATATTATTAACACCGTCAGGGCCGTCCACGGCGTGGATATGGATGCCGGGTGCGTGGTGGTGACCGGGGAATCTTTCGGCGGCCGGTGTGTGCAGCTCAAATCCGGCGCTTATGTAGGTATCGTGGATAAACCGGCGGTGTTGTTTAAAGCCGCGGAATACCTTATCGAAAGGGGGGTAGATGCCATCGGCATTACCTCCAATATCCAGGACCTGCCCAGGGAAAATTACGCCAAACACTTTGACGGCCTGCATCCCAATCCAATCGGCGGGGCGGAAGCCATCATTTCGCATTTAATCACGGAAAAGTATCGCATTCCCGCGGCCCATGCCCCGATGATCAATATCAAGGAACTGGCTTTAAAAAGCAATATCGTGGATGCCCGGGGCGCCGGGGAATTCGCTTCTCCCAGCGGCCTGGCCTGCGTACTGATAGGATTAAGCAAGGCCCCCCAGTTGTCAAGGAGCAATCTTAATCGCATCAAGGATATCGTCAATATCAATAATTTATCGGCGGTTGTGGCACCCGCCGGGACGTTGGGCGGCATCCCCATGTTATACGCCCAAAAATATAATATCCCCATTATCGCGGTTCGGGAAAACAAAACAATACTGGACGTTACTTATGATAAACTACATTTAAAGAATGTCTACGAAGTGAACAGTTACCCGGAAGCGGCGGGTCTGCTGCAAGCGCTGCGTTTGGGGATCAGTATTGAAAGCCTGCGCCGGCCATTGCAGACCCTGCGTCCATAGCGCCTCCGAAAGTCTAATTATTTCTTAAATTTTCCCATTAATTCTGCTTCTTCAAGAATGTGACCTTCCATTGCCCGCAGGATTGTCTTTTTCTTTTCGCCGGGTTTCAGGTCCAGCAGGGTATCCAGGGCATAGAGTTTAAAGAAGTACCGGTGCGTGCCCGATGGGGGGCAGGGACCGCCGTAATCGTTTCTTCCCCAACTGTTTTTGCCGTGCCGGATTCCATTGGCCAGTTCCGGCAAATCCGGGATACCCTCATTGATATCAGTTACCGAAACCGGGATATTAAACAACAGCCAGTGGTCCCAGGTTTTAAAAGGCGCGTCCGGGTCATCGCAGATCATGACAAAACTCTTCGTTCCCTCGGGCGCCCCTTCCCAACTCAAGGATGGGGAAATATCCTGCCCTTTGCAGGTATATTTCTCGGGGATCATGCCTTCATGCTGAAAAGCGGAACTTGTTATTTTCATGTTACTCCTCCTAATGCCCCCGGCGGCCCGCTTTTTGAAAAAAGCGGGGCAAAAACTTTTGATAATCAAAAGTCTTACGGGGTCCGTACCGGCGGGCGGTTTTACCAAAAGAGCCCCTGAATTTATTTTTTATACAGTACTTTTCCACCCACAATAGTGTAAAGCACCTGTGTATTTAAAATCTCGTCATCCGGGACCGTCATAATATCTTTAGAGAGAACCGTAATATCCGCCAATTTCCCCGGTTTTAAAGAACCCTTGACATCTTCTTCAAAAGCCGCGTAAGCGCCGTTAATAGTATAAGAGCGCAGCGCCTCTTCGCGGGTCATACGCTGTTCCCCGTAGAAAACAGCCCCGTTTTTCATCTTACGGGTCGCCGAGGCATAGAAACTAGCAATAGGATTGATGTCTTCCACCGGCACATCCGTACCGTTGCAGATCATCGCGCCCGCATCCAGCAATTTCCGCCAGGCGTATGCCCCTTCCCGGGAGCGTTTTTCTCCCAGGCGTTTTGGGACCCAGGGGCCGTCGGACGCGGCATGAACCCCCTGCATCGCGGCAATCACCCCAAGGTTCTTGAAGCGTGGGATATCGACCGGCTGCAGGTGCTGTGCGTGTTCGATGCGCCAGCGTAAATCCTTCTTATCCGGGTGGGTTTTGAAGGCCCCTTCGTAAATATCCAGGGTGACGCGATTAGCGCGGTCGCCAATGGCATGGGTGCACAATTGAAAGCCGTTCTCGATGGCAATCCGGCTGGCTTCTTTCATCGCGTCGATGGGTTCCGTATTCAGGCCGGTGCTGCCGGGAAGACTATCATAAGGTTCCAGCAGCCACGCGCCGTGGGAGCCCAGGGCGCCGTCGATCAGTCTTTTAATACTGCGCACCGTGAGATGATGGTCCCCAAAACCGATAATCTTGTAATCGGCAATGCGTTTCCCCAGTTCCAGGTTGGATTCCCCGATCATCACATACAGCCGGACGCCCAGTTTGTCAGCTTGCGCCAGTTGCTTGTACATATCGATAGTACCGAACGATGCGCCTGCGTCATGGAAAGTAGTGACGCCGTTTTCCAGGCAAGCCCGGTCGGCCAGTTCGATGGACTTAACCATGTATTCACGCGCCTGTTGGGGGGACCGTTTCGAGAGGGAAACATTCAACGCTTTATCCAGAAGGTCCTGGGCGTTTTCCCGGAAAGCGCCGATGGGTTTGCCGTTTTTATCTTTGACAATTTCGCCGCCGCCGGGGTTGGGGGTGTTTTCATCGATCCCGGCCAGTTCAATGGCTTTTGCATTGGCAAGGCAGGCATGGCCGCTGGCGTGGGTCAGTAAAACAGGGTTTTGGGGAGAAGCTTTGCTCAATAAATCGTGTAGGGGTAAGCCGGCCACGTTCGGTTCCGGGGCATGGTCCCATTTTTCCTCGTGCCAGCCGCGGCCGATGATCCATTCGCCCAGTTTAGCTTTTTCAGCCGCTTGTTTTACCATTTGCACCGCTTCATCCCAGTTTTTGATGCCTGTCAGGTCCAGTTCCATTTTGGCGCGCCCCAGGGAAGTGAAGTGGCCGTGCGCTTCGATCAGGCCCGGGATGGCTGTTTTGCCTTTTAAATCGATTACCCGGGTCTCTTTCGAAATATACGGTTTTATTTCTTCGCAGTCGCCGATGGCAATGATGTGGCCCTGGGAAACGGCAAGGGCTTCCGCCGTGGGTTTGGTTTCATCCAGGGTAATGATTTTGCCGCCCGTTAGTACCAGGTCGGCGGATTGAGATTGTTCTTTTTTATTATCGGATGCGGCTGCGGATACCGATACGGATACAAACGCGATCAGTGTGATGGTTAAAAAAAACAGGAAAATTGTCGATTGAAAGAATTTTTTTCTCATGTAGGACCTCCGGGTATTAGTATACCCCATACTTCCTTTTTTGGCAAGCTGGGCCACTCCCTTTCACCAGGGGCAACAGGGGAATTGAATAGAATATCTCCGGGACGAAGTTATTCTACAATTCTAACATTGTCGGCTTGGGGCCCTTTTTTTCCTTCTGTTAACTCGAATGTTACTTCCTGATCTTGTTCCAGGTTTTTAAACCCTTCGGTCTGGATGCTGGTGTAATGAACGAATACGTCATTACCATCCTCGCTTTGAATGAAACCAAAACCTTTCTTCGTATCAAACCACTTAACTTTACCTTTTAACATTTAATTTTCCTCTAAATCGAATTTCATGGAGACATCATTTCACCTCTTATCTCCACATCTCCTATTTAGCATAAAGCCGATTGAAATGTCAAGAGAATTGAGCAAAAAAAATTCCGTTTTTCTCTTTAAAATCGAAACTATAAAAAAAAAGCTCCCCGGGCAGGATTTGAACCTGCAGCATTGTGGTTAACAGCCACACGCTCTGCCGATTGAGCTACCGAGGAACTCATTCTGTTGTATTATGACAAAAAATCCGGTTTTTGTCAATACCGGGAAAGGCAAAAATTAATAAATAAAATGAAAAAACTGGGGAAAAGCGCGAATAGTAAAGGGTTATAAAAATTTTGACCGCTAAAAAAATCGCAGCGGCACGGCGGCACGGCGGCAGGGGACAGGGAATTTATTTAAGAGTTTTTTTTTAGAACCCCCCTTGACAAAACCTGGATTTTCGATTATGCTTATAACCTGGAAATTAAAAACCGCAGCGGGCGGGAATAGCTCAGCGGTAGAGCGCAACCTTGCCAAGGTTGATGTCGCGGGTTCGAATCCCGTTTCCCGCTCCAGCCACATTTTGGCGGCGTAGCCAAGTGGTAAGGCAGCGGTCTGCAAAATCGCAATTCATCGGTTCGAATCCGGTCGCCGCCTGTCAATCTAAAGAAATCCTTCCATTTTTTATCCCACAGCTTCCCTGATGGCCGTAACGGCGCGTTCTATATCATTATCGTCGATATCTTTGTGGGTGACGATGCGTACTGTTTTCGCAGTAAACGGGAGGGCCAGTACGTTTCGGGCGGCCAGTTTTTTAAGGAACAAGTCCGAAGTCATGGTGTTCAAGGTGAGCATGATCATATTGGTCTCTACCTCCTGGGGATTGACCCGGAGTTCTTGTAAATCCGCGATTCTTTCCGCCAGGAGTTTGGCCCTGCGATGATCATCCTGCAGGCGATCGATCATTTTTTCAATGGCCACGATCCCCGCCGCGGCAATTACCCCCGCCTGGCGCATACCGCCGCCCAGGTACTTACGAACAAAGCGCGCCTCTTTTATGAATTCCTTCGTCCCTGCCAGGATCGATCCCACCGGGGCTGAAAGCCCTTTGGACAGGCAGAACATCAACGAATCGAAATGTTTTGAAATCTCTTTAACGTCTACTTTCAATGCCGCGGCGGCATTAAATATCCGCGCCCCGTCCAGGTGTAGATAGAGGTTGTATTTCCTGGCGAGCGCGGCCGCCTTTTCTATATAGTCCAATCCGATAACAGCGCCGCCCCATGTGTTGTGGGTATTTTCCAGCGCAATGGCCCGGGTGGTGGGCATGTGATCCCTGAGGGTGGTATGGATATTTTCTTCGATTAAATCCAGGGGAATTTTCCCCCGGTCCGACGGCATGGCGCGGGGCACGGCATGGGCGATCCTGGCAATATTCCCGGCCTCGAAATTAAGGATATGGCATTTTTCTTCCAGGATAACCTCTTTGCCTTCGCCCACCTCCAATACCATGGCAATGGTGTTGCCCATGGTTCCTGAAGGAACAAAAAGCGCCGCTTCTTTACCGACTTTTTCGGCCGCCAATTCTTCCAGTTTATTAACCGTGGGGTCGTCGGCAAAGACATCGTCGCCGACCTCGGCATTGTACATGGCCTGGCGCATTTCTTCGCTGGGCCGCGTTACCGTATCGCTGCGGAAATCCGCTATTCCTTTATAAGACATTGGCGCCCCTATAACGGTTCGATGGACACAAAGACTTTATGTGTCTTGATGGGGGCCACATCTTTTTCCCAGGGCCGGCGGTATTGCAACCGGATTTCTGCTCTCCCCGGTTTCAGCGCGTCAAAAGTAAGGATTTCATAAGTCGGCGCCCCCAACAGCGGCGGTTGGGAACCTTCCAGGTCCCCCGGCTCTTCGGTTTTTACCCGTTTGAATTTAACCAGGTCCCCGGGCGTGATTTCCTGCACCGCCCAACTGTAACCGGTGGTGGGATTGGATTTGATTTTAATCGCAAACTCGCCGGCGCCGTTAACCGTGACAGCGGTTTCTGCGGCATCCGACGTCATAAAAATCTTCTTTTCTTTGTCTGTTTCATTCGCCATGGCGACCCCCACACAAAACAGGACCGAAACCAAAATAAAGAAGGAGAGTTTTTTTAACCTGTGTTTTTTTGTTTTCATGCCTGCCATATTTTACCTCGTTTAGATTATTTTTTACCTTAATCAATATACCATATTATAAAGAAAAAAAGAAGCCCCACCCGGCAAGGGGTGGGGCCTTTTTTAAATAACCTTTGTAATAAAGGGTGTTTCGCCCTTTTCCTGGTTTTAATAGATGTAGTAATTGGCGCCTTCGCCGACGCGGTCGCAGCCGTATTTAATCCACATATAGCCGTTTTCGCCCCAGCCGGTGCCCCAGGAGTTTTTCAATCTCCAGGCGCCTTTGGCGTCGTCCCAACCGATGAGAAGGACGGCATGGTTGGTCCAGGTGGGGTTCTTTTTGCATTTGTTTAAAACGCCGCTGGTATAGGCCTGGAAGTTTCTGTCCACAAAAACGCCGACCTGGACTGCTCCGTAGGTATAAATGGCCTGTTTGATGTTCTCGGTGGGGGGAACCACCAGGTCTTCGGTCACGAAAGACCAGCTCTGGATAGAATAAGGATAAGGGCAGGTGGATTTACAGGGGGCGTCCGTGGCGGTATAAGGGAAGCAGGTTTCATAAGGCGATCCCGGGCTTACCAGCATATCCTGGGGCCAGAATCCACCGTTGCAGCCCCAGCCATAGGGGTTGCAGGAGACCATGTGCTGTTCCGACAGGTTCACTTCGATGCCGTCTTTCTTTAAGATCATGGATTCCAGTAAACCGACGGCGGCAAAAGCCCAGCAGCTTCCGCAGCTTCCCTGGTCTCTAATGGAAGAAGCGTACCCGATATAAGAGGCGGGTAATGCTTCGGCGCCGGAAATGCCTTCCGAGTTGATGAGGGCGTCGCCCATGTACATGGTGGGCAGCGGAAGATCGGTTCTTAAACCGCATAACTGTTCCAGGTCATACTGCATGGCGGGATTGACGCCCACGGTAAAGGTATAACCGTTGGCTTTAATATCTGCCCGCATGGCCTCGATTTCGGCTTCCAGTTTTGCCCGTTTGGATACGGGGTCCCTATCGAGGTCCCCTCTCTGAGCCGCCTGTAAAGCGGGTACGGCAATAAACACGGCCACTATGGCCACTACCAACAAACCTAAGAACCATTTTTTTTGCATTTTTTTTCTCCTTGTTTTTATTAAATTTTTGCCACTTTAATAAGATACACAAGCATGAAGCAAAAGTAAATACAACGAAAGTTGTATAAACGGTTGTATTTTTAATTTTTTTCAAGGGAAACAACTCAATGGCCGTTCCGATGGTATTTTTGGGGATTTTTACCGGCCTGGAGAGGGAGAATTGGTTGTACGGAGGCGAAATTCCAGCCTGCCATAAAAATAGCCACAACGATAAACCTATAATAAATCCGAAATTCGAAATCCGAAACCCGAAACAAATTCAAATGACCAAAACCCAAAGGGCAAATTACAAATAACAAACCACAAATCACAAACAAATTACAAAAGACAATGAACAAAAAAAATAAACAAAAAAATCTTTCGCGTGTTTCGCGGGCCTGTTTTTGTTTGGGATTTTGAACCTTTGAATTTTGAATTTGTTTCGTATTTCGTGCTTCGTGCTTCGGATTTATTTTCGCTTCGTGCTTTGAATTTGCCTTAATTTATGGAAGAAATGATCGGTCGTGGTAGTAGGCCGGTGTGGCCCCACCTATCTCGGCTTGAGCCGTTCGGGTGGGGCCATACCGGGAATCATCAGTAGGCAGTAGAGTCTATACTATGTCAGGTTATCCTTGCAATGACAGGGCGGTACGTAGTTGTAACCGGGGGGAAGACAAACGGCGTCACAAGGCACAACGCCGCCTTTCATCTTCCGGAGATCTTGTTCACTCAACGACGATAGAAACGGCATCAAGACATCGGCTGCATCCAACGTTTTTTCCGGCGTCTCAATGAAATCAAACTTAATTTGGGTCATTTTATTCCTCCTTTATTTGTTGATCGTTTTTATTTGCAGTCTTGATATGGAAATGATACTGGAGAAATTCTTTCAGATTACCTTTGCTGATGTGACAGAGATCGATCCGGGCATTCTCGAATTTATTTTTTAAAGCAAAGTGGGGACACCGTCCTTCACATATAGGTAGATGAAAGCAGCGCTGGCATTTGGGTTCATCGAAAGGATCGGCGCCGGTCAAATACCGGGTTAATATTTTGTTGTTAAGCCCCCCCTTTTGACTCACGTTGCCGACAGATTTCTCTTTGACCCCGATATCGGTCCAGCATTTGAATAAATCTCCATTGGGGGCCACCAGGTAGCTGTTGACATGCCTGGCCATGCATTCTTGTTTTGATAAGGTAGGGAAAAAATTCAGCCCGGTGATGCCATATTGTTTAAATTGCCGGATAGTAAAATCCGCTTTCATTTGCCGGTCCAACAGTTCATCCGGGGCCGAAGAACATGCGCCGAATTTTTCGTTTACGAATCCCGGGTAAATAGTGAATTGGTTTCCCGGATACCTTTTTCTAAGATATTTGTATAATGGCGCATAATCATCTTCGTTCGAGCGGTCGATGTTAACGCGAATGACAATTTGGGTTGAAAGTTCCTTTTGCTTTTCCATCAGGTAATCCAGGTTCTTTTGAATTATGGCAAAGGAATCCTTATTTTTCAAATGGGCGCGGCGGCGATTATGAACTTCTTCAAGGCCATCGATGGTGATATGAATATGCTTGAGCCGAAGAGTCTCAAACCGGTCGACTTTGTCTGCGTCCATCTCATAGCCGTTGGTAATCAAGCCGGCATAGTAGTATTTAAAATCCATTTTTTTGAACCGTTCAGTGAGATGTAAAATACGGTCGAAGGCCAGGAGGGCTTCGCCGCCATACCATGTGACATAAAGGTTCTTGCATTCCGTGAAATTTTTTACAAACTCGATGAGTTTATCTTCGATTTCATCGGTCATATAAACCGGCGGGCGGCTGGCCTCATAACAATAGCTGCAATTGAAGTTACAATCCAGCGTCGGGGCGACGGTAAGACTCATGCCCGCACGATCATACCTTTTCAAATGTTTGGTTAATTTGACCTGGTAATAATCATCCAGGTCGTTTTCGGTAATGATTTTGGCTTCCAGCAATTTTTCCAGCAGCCCGGGGAATTGGCTGAAATCGAAATTTTCACTATTCTTCTTGATCTCCAACATCTGTTTATATCCGTCCCGGTCCAGTTGAACGAAACTATTACTCAGTGAATTATATAGAAAGTACTCCTCTTTTTCTGAGGGAAACATATAATTGTACTTCGACCACTTCATTTTTTTTACTCCTTCATGGTTCATGGTGCATGGCTCATAGTTTACAGCGGTTGTGCATAAAATAAGATACCGGTGATGACCCCACCTATCGCGGTTTGAGCACTTGACTACTTGCGCACTTGAACCGTTGAGGCGAGATCATCACCGGGATAATCGATAATCAGTAGGGGAGAGGTTAGGCGTTACGTGTTACGCGTAAACCAGGGTGGTATAGCAATTACAGGGGCCGTAACCGGGGGGAAGACAAACAGCATCACAATCGCGAAGCCCGCCTTTCATTTTCTCGAGATCCGCTTCACTCAACGTGGATAGATGCGGCATCAAAGCATCGGCTGCATCTAACGTTTTTTCCGGGGTTTCAATGAAATCAAACTTGATTTTGGACATTTTATTCCTCCTTTATTTGTTGAATTTAGATTTGAGAAAGGGAACCATTGAGAATCATGCAAACATTTTGGATTCCCTGATTGTAGAGTTTTGATTATATCCCAAAAGGCCATGAAAGTCAAGGAGAAAAAATCCTTGACAAAAATTCCCATCCGGTGTATTCATACATATATTATATATCGAAATAAAGGACAGCGAATATGAAAAATCTGCGTTACCACCACATCGGCATTCCCAACGTCATCCGGCGTGACCGGGAAGATTATTTTGCACCCGTAAAAATGTTTCATACGAATTTTGATGACAACCCTTACGGCATTGAATGGCTCCGTTTCGAACCCGGCAGTAGTTTACCGGGACTGGTGAGGGAGTATCCCCATATCGCCTTTAAAGTGGATAACCTGGACGCCGCCCTGGAAGGGAAGGAGATATTGATCCGGCCCAACAGTCCCAGCGGTGGGGTACGAGTTGCTTTTGTGGTACACAACGGGGCGCCGGTGGAGTTCCTGGAGTACGATGAGTCCCGGCAGGTAGTGAATTTCCCCCAGGTTGAAACCCGGCGTTTGGCGCTGCGGCAAATCATTTCGGAAGATGCGGAGGATTTATGGAAGCTGCGCAACAATTCGCAGGTTATGGAATTTATGGATATCTCGCCCATGCAGTCTGTCCGAGAAGCATGGGAAAGCATCAATCGCCTTTCCCTTAATTTTATAGAAGAACAAATCCCCATTTGGGCAATCACGTTGAAAGAGGACAGCCGCGCTGACGCTAAAAACAAGATGATCGGCTATGTGGGGTATACTCGCTGGGATAAAAAGCACTTCCGGGCGGAAATAGCGTACGTGCTGGAACCCGCCTTTTGGCGCAGGGGGTTTATGATTGAGGCCATAGCGGCGGTTCTGCAAGTAGGTTTTGAGCAGATGGAGCTCCATTCGGTTGAAGGCAATGTCAATCCTAACAATAGCGCCTCTATTAAGCTACTGGAAAAGTTCAATTTCCGCAGGGAAGCTTATTATAAAGAAAATTTCTGTTTTAACGGGAAATTCGTTGACACTGCCATTTATTCGCTGTTGAAACAGGATTTTCCCGGGCTGCGGGGCTGAATCTGCCCCATTCGATATCGTTTAATAATGACCATTTTGGGGTAATAAACATCGGTTTGGGGCGAACACCCCTTATTCCTTAGAAGTTCCGCTAATTAATAGGGTTTGTTGGCAGAATCCGTAACCGGTCTCGAGAAGAAAATTGTGAATAAAAAGTTGACAGGATGAAAGATATCATATATATTATCTTAGAACTAATTAAAATGGCGGTTCAAAAATGAAGTTTGAAAGAATATCGATAAAGTCCAATGTATGTCATGGCCAGGCTTGTATTAAAGGAACACGAATACCGGTATACCAGGTTATACGGATGCTGGCCAATGGCGATTCGCCGGAAGATTTAATGGAATCTTACCCAACCCTTAAGAGAAAAGATATATCGGCTTGCCTGGAATATGCGGCATATCTAACCCAGGAGCAGGTATCTCCCATTGAAAGCATCTCTATTTAAATGAAAATATTTTTAGATGAAAATATACCCCTGGATTCAATTGCAGCCCTTACAAAAATGGGCCATGATGTCCTTGATATCCGTGGAACGGATAAAGAAGGAATCCCGGAAGAGATAGAATCAATCAACTAAGTAGGGGCAGACCCGCGTGTCTGCCCGCCAATATCTGCCCGCCCGATATCGTTTAAAAATGATCGTTTTTGGGATAATAAACATCGGTTTGGGGCGAACACGGGGGTTCGCCCCTACGGAAATATTTTCATTGGCCACTGGATGCCTGACGTTTGTCCCTTCCCCCTTGACAAATTTAAATTATAACCCTATACTTTCAATGTGAATATAATAAACATAAAAAAAATATTAGACATCGCAGAATGTTTTTATAATTGGTGTATTGGGCTGAATCCAGAGGAAAAATTCAAAGTTATTGCGTTGTTTGGAGCTGTACTTGCGTTCGTTGTAAGCCTTCTTCAGTACCGGAAGGCGCAACGCTGGAAACGAGCTGAATGGGTAGCGCAGGAGATGCAGGCATTCTTTAACGATCCTGCTGTCAATTCTGCGTTAAAAATGTTGGACTGGGGCAGCAGGCCGATTGAACTGTATCCACAACGTAAGCGTGAAGCCGATCGCTTCGTCGTTGTTCGCGATGATGATCTGGCCAAGGCGCTTGCTTGGCACGAGGATCGCGAAGAGGGTTTCACGGAAGTCGAAATTGCTCTTCGAGATGTCTTCGATCACTTCCTCGAACGGGTAGAGCGAATCAATAGCTTCGTTGATACTCGGCTCGTAGCATTAAGGGACATCCGACCATACCTTGCCTACTGGGCTGAGGATGTCGTACTTGCGCGCGCGGGTGATCCCAAAGTAGATCGGCTGGTCCAGTTGCGGCGATATATCCGCCACTACCGCTACTCCGGTGTTGAAAAATTGCTCACCAAACTTTGTCGGCGTGCTTTTCCAGCCGAATAGATTGAATACTACTTCCCAGGACTGGATCGTTACGTAAAAGGTATTGCTTTTTTCTCCAATACGTATTAATATTATATTGCAAATTGTTGATCCGGAAAATAGTTCTAATAGGAGGACGATATGGCAACAATGACAGTCACGATCAAGGATATGCAGTTGAGATTGCCCGAATTGCTGTCGATGGTTTCAAGAGGCAATACGATTATTATTGAAAAAAGAAAACGGCCCTGTGCCCGACTAGAAAGAATCTATACTGCCCATAAACCGGGTAAAAGAGTAGCTGGATTGAATCGAGGTGAAATCCAGGTTAGCGATGATTTTGATTCACCGCTGCCGGATGAATTCTGGCTGACTGAAAAATGAAACTATTACTGGATACCCATACATTTATCTGGTGGGCGAGTGAGCCGGGGAACCTGTCAAAAAAAGTTCTGGATGTACTTGAAAATAAAAAAAACGATATAACTCTGAGTGTGGTGAGCGTATGGGAGATGCAAATCAAAATTCAACTGGGGAAATTAAAATTGAGCTACCCTCTGAGAGATTTAATTCTAAAACAACAAAATTCAAACGACATACAAATCTTACCGGTCTCCCTGGAACACGTATTGTCATTAGATAGTTTACCGGCGCTGCATCGTGATCTTTTTGACAGGTTATTGATTATTCAAGCAATACAAGAAAAATTGTTGTTGGTCAGTAAAGATAAGATTTTCCAACAGTATCCAGTAAAATTATTTTGGTAAGCCCCCCAATGTCTTCCCGCCCGATATCGTTTAAAAATGATCGTTTTTGGGATAATAAACATCGGTTTGGGGCGAACACGGGGGTTCGCCCCTACGGAAATATTTTCATTGGCCACCGGGCGCCCTTTATTTCCCTTACTGCCTATTGCCTATCGTTTCGTAGATTTGTCAGTTATAGCTTCCTTCAATTGTTCTTTTGTGACCTTCGCATCCCTTAAATTAGCTCCTCCTAAATTAGCCCTAATTAAAATAGCCTGTTCCTTCAAATGCGTCTTTGGAACAGGCATTGCCTGTTCCCTACCAATTTACGCCGTGCGCAATACCTTTCCAGATAACCTCTTGCCAGTTTTATCGGGTTTCATTTTTCTAATCATTTGATGATTTTGACAAGGCACATTATTCAGCCATGTAGGCTTAACGTAGTGACATTTCCGCTTGTCCCCATTCCATTCCCGAAGATTTTGCCGGCCTTCCGCAAGATTTTCTTGACCTTCCGGAAAATTTTTTGAAGCTTCCGAAAGATTTTCTTGACCTTCCCAAAGATTTTATAGGGTCCTAACAAGATCGATTGAAGCCTCGGCAAGATTTTTGTGCGCCTCGGTAAGATTTTCCTTGCCTTCCGAAAGATTTTTCTCGCTCCCGGTAAGATTTTTTTGTGCCTTGATAAGATTTTCTGTGCCTTCCGGAAGATTTTTCTCGCTCCCGGTAAGATTTTTTTGTGCCTTGATAAGATTTTCCGTACCTTCCGAAAGATTTTCCCGACCTTCCCGAAGATTTTCCAGACCTTCCGGAAGATTTTTCAGACCTTCTCCAAGATTTTCTTGACCTTCCGAAAGATTTTTCTGACCTTCTCCAAGATTTTCTTGACCTTCCGAAAGATTTTTCTTACCTTCCGGAAGATTTTTCTGACTCCTGGGAAGATTTTCCGGGCCTCCGGGAAGATTTTATGAAGCTCGCGGAGGTTTCATCTTGCCCCCGAAAAGTTTCCCCGGGAATCCGGGAGGTTCCCCCTTTTCCGCTCTTCCTCGCTTCTTCGCCTCCTTGTTTTTTCTCACCTTCTTACCCTCTTACCATCTCACCTTCTATCTTTTCTTCATCATTCATCATTCATCACTCATCATTCTATCTTTTCCTTTCTTACCTTCTTTTTTTCTCCGGCTATAATTGCGCCTGGCAGGACCCATACATGTCCCGGTAAGGACGCAGCCGCGCTTAATAGGAATCAAATTGCTCTCGATAAGGACTATGTGTCAACCACTGAGGAACAGTCAAAAAAAATTCGTTGACAATACCCCACCGATATGATATATTAAAACGATCTACTAAATTAAAAAAGAGAGGCTAATCACCATGAAAATTAAAAAAGTTTCAAAAAAGTTAGTGCTCAACAGAGCAACAGTGGCAAATTTAAGTGATTCCCAGATGGATGTCGCCCGGGGTGGAGTTACCTTTACTTCAATTGGAGTACCCCATCTGTGCATTTCTAAGTGTCCTGCCTTTTGCAACTGGGATAGCGGCCCCAACTGCCCGGCTACCCCGGCCTGCCCCTATTAAACAAGCCGGCGCTTAAATTTTCAGGCAGTCCCCACCAAACATTCGTGTTAATTCGTGTAATTCGTGGGCCTGTTTTTAACTCCCGTGGCTACATATTAAAAGCATAAAGGGCATAAAACGCAGCCGCATTTACCAGGTGCTCAATGGGAATCTTTTCATTGGGCGCATGCGCCAATACCTCGTTGCCCGGACCAAACCCTATCACCGGGATATTGTAAAACCCGTTAATGGTGACGGCATTGGTGGAAAATGTCCATTTGTCCACTTTGGGTTCCCTTCCGAAAAGCCCCCGGAACACCCCCACCCCGGCCATAATCGCCGGGTGATCCCCGGACAGCTTCCAGGTGGGATAATACTTTTCCATCCCATAGGATAAACCCGTATACGCCTTTTCCCGGTATTGCAGCACTTCCACCGAGGCGTCCACATCCGGCAGGGCTTTAATAATCGCTTCGATCTCCGCCACTGCCGATTCCTTTGTTTCCCCCCAGGTCAGGCGGCGGTCCAGGTGGATGCGCGCATAATCCGCCACCGCGCAAAGCGAAGGGCTGCCGGACACAAACTCGGAAACTGTAATACTTCCCTTGCCCAGGAAATCATCGGTTTTCAGTCGCTCATTCAATTTCTCGACCTCCAGGCAGAGCCGCGAAGCCATGTAAATGGCATTCTTCCCCCGTTCGGGCGCGGAACCGTGGGCCGAAACGCCCCGGAAAGTCACGGCTATTTCCATCCGGCCCCGGTGGCCGCGGTAAATATTCAAATTTGTGGGCTCCGTACAAATTACCAAATCGGGTTTGATCTTATCTTCTTCCACGATGTATTTCCAGCATAAACCGTCGCAGTCTTCTTCCATGACGCTGCCCACGAAATAAACCGTCACATCCGGCGCGTACTGTGTGAAATTCATTTCCTTAAGTATGCGGCCGGCCGTAATAAACGAGGCGGCGCCGCCCTCCTGGTCCACGGTCCCCCGGCCCAGCACATAACCGTCCTTGATCTGCCCGGAAAAGGGATCGAATTCCCAGTTGTCCCGGTTGCCCACATCCACGGTATCCATATGCGCATCGATGGCCAGGATTCGTTTCCCGTTCCCGATGCGTCCGATCACATTGCCCAGGGGATCGATCGTTACTTCATCGAAACCCGCGGCCCCCATCTGCCGCTTTAACTCCCGCATAACCTCTTTCTCCTCTTTACTGGGGGATTTGATTTTTACCAGGCGGGAAAGGTTATCCGCCGTATAATCGCGGTACTTCTCCGCCAGCGCCAATATTTTTTCAGACTGCTCATTACTCATCGAAGTGCTCCTTTAGTATTAAAAAGTGAATCATACCACTTTTTTTTAAAGAAGCAAAGTGTAGCGAAAAACCGGGATTTGTGGTAAAATTCCCTTTCAATAATAACCATCATTATCTATACAGGAGTAAACATGCAACGAAGAATTATCTTGATATTCATTTCAGTAATGATTTTAGGAAGTTTTTTGTTTTCTGCCGAAACGATTCTGGGGGAGAAAATCCAGGTTGAAAAAGTCACCCAGGTGTCTGAAATAGTGGAAAAACCCGGGGATTTCATCGATAAAATCGTGCGCGTCGAAGGCTATATCGTGGACGGCTGTATGCACGAAGGCGCATGGATATCCATCGGCGGCGATAAAGATTTCCAGCAGCTCACTATCTGGCACAAAGAAGGCAAAATAATTTTCCCCCTGGACCACAAAGGAAAATACGCCATCGCCGAAGGCGCCGTCTACCCGGTTCAACTGACCGAAGAACAAGCGATAAACTGGCTGAAACACCTGGCCGCAATTCACACCCAGGAAATAAACCTTGAAAAAGCCAAAGGCGGGATGACCCTCTATCGTCTCAGCCCCATCGGCGTCATTATCAGGGATTTAAAATAGCCACAAAGGCACAAAAGCACCAAGGGACACCAAGGAGTTTTATGAACTGGAGAAAGTGGAATAATATTATACATAGAGACCTGGGTTACTTCCTGGTGGGGTTGACCGTCATATATGCAATTTCCGGCGTCGCGGCCAATCACCTCCGCCAGTGGGATTCCAATTTTATCACGGAAAGCAAAACCTTCCCTTTAAAAAATATATCCGCCGACACACCCGTGGACCTGGCATTGGTAGATAACATCCTGGCGCAAACCGGGGAAACCGGGAAATACAAGAGTCATTTCCGCCCCACCACCTGGCGCCTGCAAATATTCCTGGAAAACGGGGTGGTAGACGTGAACATGAATACCGGCCAGGCCGTGTTCGAGCATAAACGAAGACGCCCGGTGCTGAGGGAATTCAATTTCCTGCACCTGAACCAGGCCGGGAAAATTTGGACCTGGGCCGCGGATATCTACGCCGTGGGGCTTTTCTTATTAGCCGTTACCGGCCTGTTTGTCCTGAAAGGTAAAAACGGGCTCAAAGGCCGGGGCAAATGGTTTGTGATTGCCGGTATCGTGGCGCCCGTGGTGTTTCTTATACTCTATTTTTATTGAACCTGTTTTAAATAGCCGCGAAGAACGCGAAGACACGCGAAGGTTTAAAATTCGAAATTCGAAACAAACCCAAATGACCAAAATCCAAATGATCAAAACAGCCACCCTGGCGGCATAATGCTTTTGTTTTGAATTTTGAACATTTGTATTTGGAATTTGTTTGTACACGCGATTTCGTGCTTCATGAGGCGTGCTTCGGATTTTCCTAATTTACATCATCTTCGAATTTGGTTTTCTCGTGGGCGCCGTCGCAGAAGGGTTTATTCTTGGAATTGCCGCAGCGGCAGAGGGTGTAATGTTCGGCAGATTGGGGAATCGAATCCATATCGTCTTTCAAGGTAATGCCGCCGGTAATTTCCAGGGGGCCGTTTTTAGCCACTTTAATGGCGGGCGGGCGGTCCAGTTCCGCGCATTTCCGATGGCCCACCGTATAGCTCAAGGCGCCGGAAGGACATTTTTCAATCACGTTGACAATTTCGCCGACGCTGGCCTCATCCGGGAGAACCCAACGTTTCGCGTGCCGCCTGAATACCGCCGGCAGCAGGTTTACACAGGAATGGTCAAGAGAACAAACGCCCCTGTTGTCATGGATAATAATATCCTTTCCTTTATAATCGACAACTCGATCTTTTACCCTGTCCGCTTGTTTTTCGCCGTCGATGCCTTTTTCCGTGTGGGTTCCGTCGCAAAAAGGTTTATTCTTTGATAACCCGCAGCGGCAGAGGCTCATAACCGGTTTTGTCGCCAGTTTTTCCCCTTTGGAATTACAAAAACTTTCCAGGTCTGCCACCATATAAGGCGTGTACCTGGTAAAAACAATCGATGGTTTCTTTTTTTTATTATTATCGTTCATATTCGCTCCTTTTTAATCAAGGTGAACCAATACTAAATAAAAGGAAAAATAAAGTCAAGGCTTAATCCCCTGATCCCGCGGATTTTCAGGTAATGGCGCTGCGTTCAGCCGGGAAAGACTCATATTCCTTGCGATCGATGATTTCCTTCAACCGGTTGACCGTCTGCCATACTTCGTGGAAAGTATTGTAGAGGGCGATGGGGGCGAAGCGGATAATATTGGGCGGGCGGAAATCCGGCACAATGCCGCCGGCTTTCAGGGCCTGGTGAATGCGCCACATATTGCCGTTTCCCTGGACAGCCACGTGGCCGCTGCGGCGTTCCGGGTTCCTGGGCGTCGCGATCGTGATGTTATATTCTCCCGGGGGCAGCAGGTGGTCTACCAGGAAAATAAAATACTCAGTCAGGCGGATGGATTTTTCCCGGATTCTTTCGCTGCCTGCTTCCAGCAGAATTTTCAAAGCCCCATGTACGGCCGCCGCACTCAGCGCGGACGGCGAGGAAATTTGCCAGCCGCCGGCGCCCCGGGTGTACTCGAAATCCAGCGACATAGCGAATTGTTTTTCTTTCACGCAGCCGAACCACCCGGCCAGCAGCGGTTCCTTATGAAAGTGTTTTTTATTTATATATAGAAAAGCCGGGCTGCCGGGCCCGCCGTTCATATATTTATAGCTGCACCAGAAAGCAAAATCCACGTCCCATTGGTCGAATCGATGCGGCACGCCGCCCACCGAATGCGAACAATCGAAACCGATCATAATGCCTTTTTCGTGGGCTTTTCGGGTAAGCAGGGGGATATCCAGCAGTTGGCCGCTGCGGTACAGTACGGACGGGAAAAGGGCCAGCGCGATTTCGTCGCTCATGGCCGCGATAATCTCATTCTCATCCAGCAGTTGGCCGTCGCCGATTTTGCCCGGGACCAGGACCAGGTGGCTTTCGACGGGCAGGCCTTTCAGTTTGATCTGGCCTTTTAGTGCGTAGATATCCGAAGGAAAGTTCAGTTCATCCGCCAGTATTTTCGTTCGTTTTCCCTGGGGGTGGTAGAAGGCGCCGACCAGGGCGTGGAGGTTGACTGTTGTTGTGCCCGTGCACACCACTTCATTTTCTTCAGCGCCCACCAGTGGGGCGGCCAGGGCGCCCAGGGTTTCCGCCGTGTAGAACCAGGGCGGTTTCGCTTGCAACCAGCCATCGATGGCCTGGGTTTTCCATTCTTGCATTACCCGGCGAATCGATTCCTCCGCATCCCTGGGCATCAAACCCAGGGAGTTGCCGTCCAGGTAAATCGTATTGCCCGGTAAAAAGAACCTGCCCCGGAAATGGGCCAGGGGGTCTTGTGCGTCCATTTGCCGCGCGCATTGTTCATCGGTTTCAAAACCTGTTGTCATGGGTCACCTGTCAAAAATTCTTTATAAGACATTAATGCTTTATTTTACCCCAAAATGAAATGAATTGTAAGTGTGCTGCGCCATTTTTATTTCCCGCTTTTATAAGGATTGACTTTATCCGCACAAAAAGGTATCATAAAGAAAAATTAGGAATAGCGATGATAAAAAAATTTTTTTTGTTTTTGTTGATAGCAGCGAGTTGTTTTGCACTACTCTCGGCAGAGGTAGAGGTAGAGGTAAAGGAAGAGGATAAGGCAATAGGCGAGGCAAAGGCAGCGGGAAAAGAGTTGCAAGTCCCGGCCCTGGAGAAAAAAAGCAAAGACCGGGTAATCGGCGCGCCGATTTTGTTTTACACACCGGAAACCCGCCTGGCTTACGGCGCCGCGGGAAGTTACATCTTCCGCATGAACGGATGCAAAAACGATTCGCGACCTTCTTCCATCTCTCCCATCTTGATCTATACCCAGGAAAAGCAGTTTAAAGCCCAGGTGAACGCCGATATGTATTTGAAGGCTGACGATTATCGCTTGCAAGCGGAAGTCAGATTCGAGAAATACCCCAACAAATTTTTCGGCGTGGGCATTAATACCCTGGGAAATAATGAAGAGTCTTACACCTCCAGGAGCGCCGGTCTTTTCCTATCATTTTTAAAAAAGCTCACCGGCGAGGTCAATCTTGGTATCCAGTATCATTTTTCGAACTGGGAAATCGTGGAAATGGAAGAGGGCGGGCAATTGGCTGCCGGCAATCTTTTCGGCAGCCGGGACGGGACTATCTCCGGCGTCAGCCTCCTGGTAAACCACGATACCAGGGATAATATCTACTTTCCCATGAAAGGTGAACTCTTCGAACTGAACGCCAGGGTTTACAGTAAATTCCTGGGCAGCAAATATGATTTTTCTTCGCTGTCCCTGGACCTCCGGAAATACGTTACTTTATTTTCGAATCATGTGTTGGCGGTGCAATCTTTAGTAAAAATGCAAACCGGGGACGTGCCCTTTATGAACCTGGCCCAGATGGGCGGCCAATACAACATGAGGGGTTATTTCGAGGGCCGGTTCCGGGACAAGAACCTCCTGGTGTTCCAGGCGGAATACCGGGCGCCGCTGGTCTGGCGATTGGGCCTGGTGGGGTTCGCCGGGTTCGGGAATGTGGCGGAAAAGTTCGGTAAGTTAAGTTTGGCCGGCATGAGATCTTCTTATGGATTCGGCCTGCGGCTCCTTTTCGATTCAAAGGAAAAAATCCAGGTTCGCATGGACGTCGGCTTTGGAGAGGATTGCAACGGTTTCTACTTTTCCATATTCGAAGCCTTTTAAAATAACACTGCTCGCGTTACTCTCCCACCAGGGTAAAACCGCTCCAATACTTGGGGAAAGCGGTAAATGGGTCCCGCAGTAACTCCAATTTCGCCCTGCGCAGCGCGGCCGCAAGCGTTTTCCCTTCCAGGATGTTCCGGTACAATTCCACCATCAACCGGCTGGTGGTTTTGTCTTCTACTTTCCAGAGCGAAAAGATTGTATTGCGGACCCCCGAATATAAAAAACCGCGGTTCAATGCAATCATACCTTCCCCCTTCACTAATTTACCGATACCGCTTTCGCAGCTACTTAAAACAATCAATTCCGCGTTCAAATTAAGATTATACGTCTCCCCCGAATACAATATCCCGTCTTCCTGCGGCGAAAGGGGCCCGGGCGGCGGGGACTGTGAAAAAAGCAGGCCCGAGAGTTTCGGGTTATCCAGGTCGTTCAGGCTGTGGGTGGCCACATGGATAATACTGTAATCCTTCATAGCCACGGATTTAAAGCGCTCTTCCGACGCCTCGCCGCGGAAATATCCGCTGGCCTGTATCCCTTTACTCTTGAACAATCGGATAATCGAACGTACTTCCTGTTCCGTGCTGGGTAACCGGGGATAGCGTTTCCCATCGATTACCACATCCCTTGATTTTTTTACCTGCAGTTCTCCGCCCCCTGTTTCGTCCTCTTCGCCCTCGCCCGGGTTGCTGAATACCGGGGCGAAACCGACAAAACCGGCATTGCTGCTGATAGTACTAAACCTTTGGGCGGCGAAATTTTGCAGCCACAACCAGGCAGAGTAATGATAACTAAAGGCAAAGTGTTTAATCATATAATCCGGGGCGGAAAAATTCTTCGCCTCCACGGCGTCGCCGGCCAGGGACTCAAACGGCACATAATACAACTGCCCATGCGGGATTATGATCAATTTTTTCTTATCGGCGATCAGCCGCCGGATGGGTTCCATCAGCAGCCGGTACAATTGGCGGCTTAAAACCGGGAATTCCTGCTCCTCGATTTTCTTGATGGCCAGGTAAAAGGACTCGATCACCCGGTTAAAATCTTTATCGATGGGAAGAGAGACCGCCTCCAGGTCATCCCGGGTGAGGACAAATATATTCATGGTCTCCTGGCCCACAAAATACTCGATAAAAGCCTCTGTGGGGTCCAATGCTTTTTGCAAGTCCGGGACCGTTACCTGCTGGCGATTGTATTTGAGATCGTAATATTTGGGATACTGACTCTCGAAATATTCGATCAACCGCTGGTATTGATCTTTCAAGTCAAAATAGTGGTTTTCAAGATTTTTGACCCGCTGCCGGTCGGCGTTTTCCCCGGCCTGGTATTCTTTTTCCAGGAATGTGTCGTACAAGTTCAATTCGTCTTTCAATTTTTTTTCTTTTTCCAGCAGTTCGTCCGGGAGCCCGGCGAAACGGCGGGCCCTGGACTCTGCCAGCGTTTCCATTAATACAGCCGCTTTGCTCTTTTCCGATAATGTAAACGCCTCTTCCATATACTTATATTTTTCTTGCGTGTCCTCGTCCATTTCATAAAGCATTAAAGCGGTTTGAATCCCATTGTCGTAGATTTCGTGGCTTTTCTCCCCGAAAAGCAATTTATAACTTTCCGACTTGTATCCCCTGCGCATCTCTGCTATCATGTCCGCCATCAGTAGGTAGGTCGCCAGGGAGAACCGGAGGTCCTTCAGCCGGGAAGGATTATACAGGTAGCGTGTTTTCAAAACCTCTGCCTTGGCGCCCAGGATTTTCAACAGCCGGTCTTTCAAAATAACCCGGTCGGTATTCGGGTTTTTATAAATATTATGGGCAGAATAACCCGGGGCAATGATGACGATGGCTTTTTGATAAGAAGCGAGGGCCTTATCAAACTCATCCATTTTAAAGTAAATTTTCCCCAACTGGTAATGGATGTCGGCCGTATCGGGTTTTTCCTTGCCTTCTGTTTCCTCTTCATACGCCAGGGCTTTTTTGAGGAACCACAAGGCTTCATTATCATCCCCTTTTAAACGGAGGCATACGCCGATGTTCCGGTAACTGGAAGCCACTTCCGGGCTTTCCTCGCCGTAGATATTGACGCGCAGGGAGAAGGCTTTGCGCTGGTATTCCAGGGCCCGGTCAAAATCTCCTTCAAAGGCGTAAAGTATACCGATGTTCTCATAAATGGCTGCAAATAGGGCATCGTTTGTTCCGTAGGCGTCGCGGTAGGTAGCCAATGACCGGTTAAAATAATTCCTGGCAGAGGAAAAATCTTTCTTTTGAATATCCTTTTTATCCAGTAAGCGATACTCTTTTATGACATCAAAGTCCACCTCATGGAATTGGCGGAGTTTGATGAAGAAGGATTTGTTGGTGTTTGCATGGGCTTTTTGGGAGTCGCCCTTGTTCCAGTAAGCCAGGGCAATACTGTTGTAGGTTTTGGCCACTTCCGGGTGTTCCTTGCCCAGCAATTCCAGTTGGATAATCAGCGCTTTGTCATACATTTCGATGGCCAGGTCGTATTGACCGCCGCGTAAATATTTATATCCCAATTTCTGGAAACTTTTGGCCAGTTCCAGGTGTTTGTAACCCAGGTTGTTTTTGGTTGTTTCCAAAGCGTTGTTCAGCTCTTGTCGGGCTTTTTCGTAGCTTTCCAATTGCTGGAAATTGTCCGCCAGGTGGATATAGCATTCGATGGTTTTTTCCCATTCTTTTACTTTAGTATAGACCTCGATGGCTTTTCCCAGGTAGAAATTGGCGCTGTTGTACTGGGCTTCTTTTGCCAGTTTAGCCGCGTTGGCGGTGTATTCGTCACCCTGGAGGGCCTGGGGGGGTCTTACGGGCAGCGCAGGTGCAGTGACCGGCCCTTGTTTTTTCGCACACGCCCCGGCCAGGGCCAGGAGAGACAAGATTACGAAGGCGCATAAATAATTCTGTCTGCTGAGCATACCATTATTATATATTAAAAGCGCCATTTATAAAAGATGGGCTTAGTTCCAATAATGAAAAGTGAACTACTGGAAATTTTCCACTTATTCTTTGGTGATATGATAGATGGCCCACTCGGCATAGGCCCGGACACTTCGGTCTTTATCCGTCAAAGCCTTTTGAAGTAAAGGCAACGCTTTCGGGTCTTTTAACTCCCCCAGGATTTTAAGATACAACTCTTTCCCATTTCGATCTTCCCCTGCCGCATTATACAGGCGCACGGCCGCCGCAAAGGTTTCGGGATGGTTTAATTCCACTAACCTGGCTAAAATAGGAAATGTTCTATATGGATATTCATCTGGTTTATTCTTCAATCGATTTAATAGGATCGGGGCCACCTGTTCATCTCCCCAGATTAATAATCCATCTATAAGATCGTCATCCCGGAAAGCTTCTATATCCGGATTTTCCATCAATATCACCAGGCGGTGGACAATTTCCGGGGCCCCGGGCTCTGCCGGAGCAGTTCCTTTGTATCGTCTCCCGATTCGGTTCAATCCTTCGAGCGCCGTCGAACTTAATTCTGGGTTTTCATGCTGTAAAAGTGCGATCAATGCGCAAATGATATGGTTATCTCCCGGTCTGGCGATATTGCCCAGGGCCCACGCCGCCTCACGGCGAAAAAAGACAAATTCCTGTTCATCCCGGAGTACTTCCAGCAACAACGACACCCCGGAAGGGTACCGGATGAGCGCCTTTATTTTATCGCGGTATTTTCGCGGCGTCGACGTATCTTCAACGTCGATGGGCCGTGGGATTTTGGCTTTTATCTTTTTAAATTCCCCGATGATTTTTTCCTCGATGGCTTTTCCAAGCCGGGATTCGCGCCAGGCAGGCAAAAGGCTATCCAGGGCTTTTACACAGGCGTCTATTTCATCGTCGTCGGCAAAGTTTTCTAACCTGTCCAGCAGCGGACCTACGGCCCCGATCGCCCCGGCCTTCACCAGCCGGTCAATGGCCATTTCTATAATATAGAAATCGAGTTTCTTTTTGGGTAATATTTCCAGGCATAGATTTTTTACCCGCTGTTCATCAGAGTTTATCGCCAGCAGGTTTTCAAACGTTTCTCCAACGTCGCCGCCGTTAAGATTTTTATAAAACTCATCCAGTTGTTGGGCAAAGTAGTTGCGGGCTTCTTGCCGGTATCTCCAGTTGGGGTCGATTTTTTCCAGTGCGGAAATCGCATGCCCGTTCGGCAGGCAGCGCAGTAAAATATCGATTGCCCCGGGATCCCCGATCTTTCCCAGGGCCGTGATAATGTCGATTCCCGAACCCCAATGCCGTTCCACTGCACCCTTGTTTTCCAGTAATTGTACCAGTAAGGGAACCGCTTTCTTGACCTTTAATAAACCGCACCATTCTACTATTTCCCCGCATTCCCAATAATCGTTTTCTTTCAATTTTTCCAGGAGCTCTTTCTCGGAGGGAACCGTACTACCTCTTAAATTAATAACCATTATTAATAAAAGGGCCGTAAAGATACATTTTTTCATGCCGCTACTCCTTATTTTTACCGGTTCCAGCTATTTTTGCCGCCGCTTCCCGTTCCAACCAATAGATAAAGTCTCTTACCTGTTCTTTCAGTTCCCGGCGTCCTATGTCCTTCCCTTCATCGATGGCCTCCAGGGAAAAGGCTTTTCCAGTGGGCAGGGGATCATAAAAAACAGCGGCATTGGTTTTATTTTGCCCCATGAGTATTTCCCGGGTTTTCTGGGCAATATCGATGAAGTCATACCCCTGTGCCGTAGAAGAGTCCGAAGGTCCACCCAATTTGAAATAGTTATTCCTGGAAATGAATTTTATCCCAACATTGTACTGTTTATCATAGAGGTCGAAATAAAAAGGATGCCGTGCATCCTGTTCTATTAGCCTGGATTTCCAATCCGGATCATATTCTTCGCTGACTTCTCGGGTAAAGATCCCGGGTACGATATAGTCAACGGTATCAAACCGGAACCCGGCGTTTTTTAGTTCGCTTAATATGATCTCAATGGCTTCGGCTTCGGAAAGAAATACCGGGGGCGACATCACGACGCACCCGGTGGTCCCGGCGCCGGTGCCGTGAATAAACAAGGGGGCTACGGTGGTCGATTGTTCCCGTGGGGCCGGTTTTTGTTCTTCCGCCCCGGTATTGGCGGCGGCTATTGTATTTTCTTTAATTACCCGGTTCCCGTCTTCGCTGGCGGAGAATGGTAACGGTTCCTTTGCCGGCGCCGGTATATTTCCGCTGCATATAAATGCCAGCAGGGCGCTTAAGGCCAATGGTTTATTAACCCAGGCGCCGGGAACATAAGAAAGCAGCCTGCCGGGATTTGCGGCAAAATGCTCTTTTCCCGGGTAACTGGGTTTCCGGTATGACTTAAGGGGTTTTATTTTTTTAACGGATTGTTTTATCATTGCTGGTAGTCCTCCATATATGATATAAGCGGGTAACCCGCGTTATAATGTTTTTGCACAAAAAGGGGGGCCTGTTTTTTATACAGGAATTCTCCCAGGCGGTCGGCAATAGGGATGAGAATTTTTTCCGAGGCGCACAAAACCGGCGAAACAGAATGGATACTGCCCGTGGTTTGCCAATTCATACAGGAGCACCGGTGTTCACAGCGATCATTTAGGGCGCAGGAATCGCAACCTTCATCGACCTGGCGGGAAAGTGAAAACAACTGCTGTTGTTTTCCCCGGTCGATTCCTTCGTCAACATTTCCCATGCTGAATTCCCGGGCTGTGCCGTTGTTTTTTACAAACTGGACACAGGGATAAATAGCGCCGTCCGGCGCAATAGATATCTGCTTGATTCCAAAATGGCACTGCCGGCACAGGGCATCCTTTCCCTGGATATGGGAGGCCAGTTTTTTTTCAAAAGGACTGAAATAGAACTTTTTTTCTGCCAACGTCAATCGTTTGTAGAGTTCGGCCAGTTTATGGTATTCCTTTTTCAGTCGTTTCAAATGGACCTGGGTCCACCGGCCCGCATAGTTCAGGGAAGCGATAATATAGCGGAACCCTTTGTTTATTAAATATTCCACTGATTTGCAGTAATGTTCCAGGGTTTCCGGGCAAATGGTCATCAAGGCATAGGCATAGGGCTGGTAATAGAGTAAGGGGTCGATTTTTTCTGCGATGGTTTTAAAAGTTCCGCTATTGTCCGTGGTTCTCCGGAACCGGTCATGGGCAAGATCAACGCCGTCGATGCTTAATGCCACATGTAATCTCTCCCGGGCGGCGCTGCGCAAGAATGGTTCGTCTAATAGAAGCCCATTGGTGGTTACTTTAAAATGATAACTATAACCATATTTTTTCTCATAATCCCGGCATAGGGCAATGGTTTCAAAAATCAAATCCTTTCGCAGCAGGGGCTCGCCGCCAAAAAAAATAATACCGGTATTACGGGGATTCAAGGTTGTGCTTAAGCGGATGGTTTTTTCAATGGTTGAAAAGGCCATATCCCTGCGTTGATCCGGGGGGGAGTAACAATACCCACATCGCATTGAGCAGCCGGAGGTTATATGGAGTGTAATATGCATTTTACAATATTCCCATTCGCTTTAAAACATTGAATCTACCTTTAAAATATGATTAGATTATAATGATTTAATATTTTTTTGTCAACATCTACCCTGCAAGATAAACTTAAAGCAGGCTATCCATCCAAAAAAAAATTTCTAAAGTAAATTCGCTTGACATTTTAATCCCGCCGCGTAAAATGGGATTCAAAAAATAAAAAAATCATTATGGAGGGAATAATGAAACATAAGCTGATTTGTTTAATTATTTTCTTAGGTTTTCTTTTCGTGACCGGTTTCCCTGATGCAAACACGGATACCGGGACGGCCCCGGATGCAAACTCTCAATTGGAAAAGGTCAAAGCCATTTTTAAAAAAAGTTGTACTGGCTGTCACGGCGGCTTAAAGCCGGATCAAGAATTAAACCTGGAACCCGCGACTATGATGTCTGATACCGTTAATGTAAGCAGTATGGAAAAAACGGACCTTAAACTCATCAACACTGCCGATCCGTCGATGAGTTATCTTTTAATGAAAATTAAAGGCGACCCAAATATTGCCGGTAAACGTATGCCCAAGAGAAAGAAACCCCTGGCAGACGAAGCGATAAAGACGATCGAAGAGTGGATAATGAGTTTGAAGGAAACTTAAAGCGAGTCCCGGCCAATAAACTTCGCGGTCCTTCGCGTTCTTCGCGGCTATTTTCATCACAGTAGTGCATGGACGCCGTATTGGTGAACCAGGCGGCCTCCATGCCCGGCAGTATCGGCAAGAATAAGGGAGCAGACCAGGTAGATAATCAAGAAGACAACGATCATTAAGAGTTTTAAAAACGGTTTTAGTTCTTTCTGCAACGCCGAAGGGAGAAATAGAATCCCGGCATAAACGACGGTCAAGATTGTAAAAAGAATCCGTGTGGTGTGGGCCAGTTGGCTGTGGCGAAGCAATACCGGGGATATTTCCGCACTCCTTTCCACCAGTTGCCCCGCGGCTTCACCGGTGGAAACCGCGACAAAAACAGCCGCTGCGCCCAGGAGCAGCACAATGAAAGACGTCACAAAAAAACACTGTCGGTGTTTTTTCCAGAGTAATCCGAGAAGGATAAAAAGGGGAACCGTCAACAGCAGCGCCACCTGGAAATGAATGATAAGGGGATGAAGGGCATCCCATTGGGGGATAAGCGGTAATTTAATCATTTTAGTTTACCTCCTAATTTTTTAAATTCGAAGCACGCCTCATGAAGCGCGAAATCCGGATTTTTTCAAATCAGTTTCGATCACTTCACTTCTCCATATTTGCTCAGCGGGTTAAAACAAACCGGGCATTCGGTGAAGTTAAGAGCAGTGACCACATTGCCGCAGACAGAGCAGACCCAGAATCGTTTAGCCGCTTTTTCCCATCTTGCCGGGTCCGCATAAGCTTCTTTAAATAAATTGAGATGGTCTTCAGCGGCGGATTTGGAATAATTAAAGGTCCTGACGGCCATTTTATCCCGTTCCTGTCTTGCATTTGCCAGAAAGGCGGGGTAGACGTTACTGAATTTATCGGACTCTTGTTTAATGGCCCCTTGCAGGTTTTCTCCCGTAGCTTTGACCATGGGGGTCTTTAAATCGCTTTTCGGGGTCCCGGCCATCTCTTTTATTGCATCCGCGTGGTTTTCCATTTGAACGGTAACAGAACCCAGTACCGCCCGGAAAAGCAGGGCGACCTGGAGGTATCCTTCCTTTCCTGCTTTTTCGGAAAATGCCCGGTAAAGAGTGCACGTATTGCTTTCAATATTATACGCCGTTAAAAGGTTTTTTAGGACGGCGGTTTCATCCTGGGCCGGTTCATATGCCGCGCCCCGCGGCCGTCCATATCCTGGTACGAGGAAACCCGAAACAACCGCCCAGAGCATAAAAAATTTAAAAACTCTCAACCTTTTTAAACTTACCATACATAACCTCCTTTATCCCTTACTGAGGATTGGGGGCAGGCAAAATTTTACTCCCATTACTATTTATGCTGGATTGTAAGTTGATCGATGATACTGTTATCGTCTGTTTTCCTAACAATCAGTTCCAGTTTATTTTCAGCGATAGTAAATGTACAATAATGGAATTCCCTGATAGTTAAGGGGGCACCGTTTTCATCCCTGGCCACGTACCATTGGTCTTTATACTTGAGTTGTTTTTCTGTGAGTAGTTTCACACCAAACCCACCCGTAACGATTTCCAGCCGTCCTTCGTTTTTCTCCTTTCCATATTGAACCTCTTTGACCGGTTTTGACGGGATTCCTTTTTTATCGAATGTAATATCCTGTCCATTGGGGCCTGTTCCCTTCAAAAGGATAGGTACGGAACGCATGTACAAATGCGAATGGCCGTTTAAAATCACATCGACCCCGTATTCGTCGAATAAATCTTTCCACCATATCGTGGAATAATTGTGGCTGGGGGCTATTGATAGCCTATGGGAAGTCATTTCTCCCTGGTGTGAACCCACGGTAAAAAACGGTTTATGAAAACTCACGATAACCCATTCTTTTTTATTGGGCGAGTCTGGCCCTCTATATTTTTTTAGTTGTTCGGTGAGCCACTCAGTTTGTTTTTTCAATTCTTTACAGAACTTTTTATTGAAATGGGTAGTTTCGGTGTTTAAGAAGATAAACGCGGCATTGCCGTATTCAAAGGAATAATAAAGTTTGGAACAATTTCCATTTGTAGGCGCGGTAAATTGGTTGAGGTAATTACTCAGGGTTGGGTTTCCGAACAGTTCATGGTTTCCCACGGAGAAATAAATTAATTTTCGAGAGAGGAAGTTTTTGCCGGAGTCGAACCAGTTGCTGCATTTTTTCTTACTTCCACCCATGTAGAATAGATCGCCGCAGAAAACATAGAAATCAGCGGTTGTATTTTCTAACGCCTGTGAAACGGCTTGCCATCGGGGCATTTTGCAAGCGTAAATTTCTGCCCGGCTGTCTCCACCGGCGATAAATGTAAATTTATTCGCTTTGGCGTCGGAAGCAGTTTGAAATGTATAATCGGCGGTCCATTGACCCGTGTATTGTGTACACTCGTTTGTTGTATTGCATTCCTGGATGGCAAAATGAATGGTCCGGGATGGTTCAAGGTCAGGGAAGGTATAGTCGAATAAATAGAAATTCTTACGGCGGAATTCGATTCGTCCTTTTATTGTGGGCAGCGGTCCGTTTTCATAATCCGTCGTATATCCCCATTTAAAATTACAAAAACTGTGATTGGCTCTCCATGTAATGGTCACGCCCTGCAGGGGGTTGTTTTTAGAGCCGAAGCGAATATGATCGATTTCCGCAACCGCCTGGATAGAGAAAAAGATTACAAGACAAATAACGAATGTACATGCTTTGGTTTTAAATGTCATTTAACTACTCCTCCTATTTAATTAAATTTCACTGATTTACAACCCGGTTTAAAAGGGTTATTTGTCTTATAATTATTTCACATTAAAAATATTTTTTCAAGAGAATAAAATAATAAAATAAGAATAAGGGACAGGCAAAATTTTATCCCTTTGTTAAACCGGGACAGAACGGGGTGACTGAGAGAAATGGTTTGGGATAAAGAATACGGATAAAACTAAGTATCCTGAAACTAAACCAAATTGGTGGCCGCACTGAGGAAACTTTCCTGAGTGGTGAGGAGGGGAAAAATTGGCCTGTCCTTTATCCCGCCTTTTTTCTTCGCACCCCTTAGCGCTGTTAGCGGCTCAATCTTTTTCTCAGGAAACATTTGACAAAAGCAGAGAGATGTTGTAATTAATAATATGATGGACATTGTAAAACAATTGGAACAAAACGAAGAACGCCTGCATCCCAGGGCCGCCAGGAGCGCCCTCAGCAAACGGCAGCGGGAAGAAAAAAAATCCCCCGTACGCACCGAATTCCAGAGAGACCGCGACCGCATCCTGCACTGTAAATCGTTCCGCCGTTTGAAACATAAAACCCAGGTCTTTATTTCTCCCGGCGGCGACCATTTCAGGACCCGCCTGACCCATACCCTGGAAGTCAGCCAGATTGCCCGGACTATCTCCAAAGCCATGAATTTAAACGAAGACCTTACCGAAGCCATTGCCATGGGCCATGACCTGGGCCATACACCTTTCGGCCATACCGGCGAAGGGATTTTAGACGAATTAAACAAAGGCTTTAGACACTATGAACAAAGCCTGCGGGTGGTGGATAAACTGGAATACGACGGCAAAGGGCTTAATCTTACCAATGAGGTGAGAAACGGTATTCTAACCCATTCCAAAGGCCAGGGGCCGATTATCCCGGAAGATAAGACAAAACTTCCGCTTACATTGGAAGGACAAATCGTGCGCATCTCGGATATTATCGCTTACGTCAACCACGACCTTGACGACGCCCTGCGGGCGGGATTAATTACGGAAGACGATATTTCCGAATCCACCAAAATGATTTTCGGGAAAACGTTTGCCAAACGGATCGATACCATCGTGCTGGATGTAATCGAGCAGAGTTTGAAAATCGACCTGGAATATATTGCGATTTCCGACAGTATTTATGAAGAACTGTCCAGGTTGCGGGATTTTCTATTTGAGCGGGTGTATTTTGTTAAAGAGACCGAGGAAGAGATCGAGAAGATAAGACGGATTTTAACTGTTATTTACCAGGATGTGAAAAAGAACCCGGAAAAATATATCAATCCATACCCTGAGGAAGACACGGTAGAGCGGCGTATTATCGATTTTATCGCCGGCATGACCGACCGTTACGCCCTGAATCTTTTCCAACAATTTTGCTTACCAAATTATATTGTGTAAGGTATCTTCCTGTGTCGTGACAAATGAAATTATCAAGCAATATCGGTTATATTACTACGACATAGCCGCGGCGCGCATTTTAAAATTCATGCCGGATTTCATGGAATTATCCAGTAATATCGGTCGTTTTACTACGACATCAAACGCTCTGATTTTTAAGGTCTAAAACAAGATTATCAAGCAATATCGGTTGTTTTACTACGACATTGCCGCGGCGTGCATTTTAAATTTATACCGGATTTCAGGAAATTATCCAGTAATATCGGTCGTTTTACTACGACATCAAACGCTCTGATTTTTAAGGCCTAAAACAAGATTATCAAGCAATATCGGTTGTTTTACTACGACATTGCCGCGGCGCGCATTTTAAATTTATGCCAAATTCAGGGATTATCAAGTATTATCAGGGGTTTTACTGCGGCATTGCCGCGACATCAAACTCGCTGACTTTTGAGGCTTTATCCAAACTAGCAAGCATTATCGCGTGTTTTACTGCGGTGTTGCTGCTGTGCGCATTTAAAATTCATACGAAAATCCTGGCGATTATCCTGTATTATCAAGCGTTTTACTGCGGCATTATTGTTTTTAACTCCACTGTTTCGCTTTCAGTCAATTCGAATTTTTTTGCCATCGTTCTATTTCTCTTGTGTTTCTTGTGTCTCTTTTATATCTGGGTTCTCTTTTGGCGGCTCAACCTGGATATTGAACTCTTGCAATATCTCTTCGAACTTCTCTTTGGACACTTTTTCCTGTAATCTGACCATGTTCTTCCGGGCTAACTGCGCCCCGGGCGCGTTGACATTGACCCTGGAAAACAACACGAACGCCTTTGTAGAAGACCGCAGCGCCTCCTCATACTCGCCCCGATCGAATTGCAGCATCCCTAACTGCCCATACCCCAACGCCATACCGGGCATATCGGTATTCTTCTCCCGGATTTCCAACGATTTTTTGTAATGATCCAATGCGTCATCGGTTTTTCCCCGGTCCTGGTAGATCCGCCCCAACTGGTGCAGCGCCGACGAAAGCCCTTTCTGATCTTCCAGCTTTTCAAAAATCTCCCGGGCTTTTTTGTATTGCTCCAGGGCCCCGTCAACCTGGCCCTTCCGCTGGTAGATCATACCGATCTGCCCCAGGCTGTATCCTGCTTCCTTGAGATCATTGTTCTTCTCGCTCAACGCCAACGACTGTTGGTAATGATTCAATGCGGTATCGATCTCGCCTTTCAAAAAATATATATTCCCGATATGATGCAAACCGATGGCAATCTCTTTTTCATCGCCTACTTTCTCTTTCACCACCTGGCACTTTCGGTAATACTCAAGCGCCTCATCAAACTTCCCCTGCTCTTCATTTACCTGGGCCAATTGGTGCAAACTCAGCGCTTCCCGTTTCCGGTCATTAGCCCTCTCCGCATGGACCAATGCTTTTTGATAGTGCGCCGCCGCCTCTTGGTACTTGCCCCGCTTTTGATGAATCTTTCCCATCTCCAGCAGGGTGCGGGCCGCGGCGGAACTGTCGGCGGCTGCTTCATATATCTCCCGCGCTTTATCATACCGCTGCAGCGACTCATCGTATTTCCGTTTATTATCATAAGCCATGCCCATTTGCTCCAGACATTGGGCCGCGGCTTCACGGTTTTCCGTTTCCTCATAAATGCCCACTAATTTCTCATCCTGTTTGATGACGCCGTCGAACTGGCCGAAAAGCATATGAAACAGCGCCAGGCGGCGGTAAATACGGATTTGATTGTCACGGTTGTATTGCTTGTTTTCCATCTCTTTCAGCAAATCGAAAGCCAACTGCGGGAACCCCCGGACGGTTAAATATTGATCGAGCTCCAGGGACATATCCGCGACTTTATCCCACTCCTCTGCCTCGAGGTAATGCCGGCGGATTTCGATCTCATGTTCAATGTCCCTTTCACCGGTATCGCTTTTGAGGCCCCTGAAATAAGCCGCCGCCCGGAGATGCAGTTGTTGTTTTTCGGTTTCGCTCATTTTTCCCATCATAAACCGGCCGGTGAGGCGGTGAATGCGGTATAAATCTTTTTTAGCATGATATTGGATTAATGATAAATCCGCTAATTTTTTGCGGTCTTTATTGGCGATCTTTACTTGAAGGGACTCCAGCGCTGCTTTGTCCACGGTGCGGTTGAAAATGGCAAGTACTTTGAGCAACTGCTGCTGTTCGCCTGTGAGCCCCTGCAAAAGTTTTTCCAGCAGCAGCGGGGTGAAATCGGCTTCTTCACTTTCTTTGTAAAGGATGCGCTCGGCCAGGTTGGGGATTCTTTTTTTAAGGGCGTCCCATTCGAATTTCTTCTCCCCGAACTCCCGGACGGCGATGTGGTCCAGTAGTTGAAGGGCGCGGGGATTGATGCCCATGTCGAACTGGAGTTTTTCTTTGGACTTCCGGCTTAACCGGTCTAAGGCTTTGCCAAAGGTCAACAGTTCCTTGAACTCCCCGGCGCTGAACAACGGCATGGGCATGGACTTGAAACCGGGAATATCGGTTTCAGTGGTGAAAAATAGAAACGAGTCTTTTTCTTTCAGGGAATCTCTTATATATACTAAAAATTCTTTTAATCGCTCGCTTTTGAATTTCCCGTCCAGGTTGAGGTTGGTTTCGAAATCTTCGAATACCAGCATGATTTTTTCTTTTTGCAGGTAGTTTTCAACGAACCAGAGGATTTTTTCGCGTAGGGCTTCGCCGGTGCCGTCAAACATTTTTTCTGCGCCCGGGATATTCTTATTTCTTGCTTTTAAGTATATTTCTTCCAGGATCAATTCCGGGTGGGTCTCGCCTTCGATCAGGATAAAGGTAAACTGTTTTTTGTGGAGGCGGGCGGCTGCCTGGTGGAGCAGGGTGGTTTTACCGCTTCCGCCCGGACCTTTGACGACTATTGCGGGTTCTTTCTTTTCGATGGCCTGGGTTATCTCGCTTAATATATCTTTCCTGCCGATAAACTCGCTCCTATTCGAAACCTCGCTTAATTGTTCCAATGTTATCATGCTTACTCCTTTAAAACGGATCATACTCCTCCGGCTCCAACGTCCAGGTTTCGGTCAATTTATCGAAACCGGGTATCTCTTCAATAAAACGCGATGGCCGCGAAAACACGATTCCCGACGGCTCATACGAACTCCAGGACCGGGTTTGCAGTTCCGGCGTGAGCAAATAAAGATTCTTCTCGGCGCGGGTGGCCGCCACATAAAACAACCGCCGCTCCTCTTCCAGGTCGGAGTCATCTTCCATAGAACGAACCGAAGGAAAATACCCATCGACCAGGTGAATAATAAAGACCGTATGCCATTCCAATCCTTTGGACGAATGAATAGTGGAGAGCACCAGTTTCTCATCTTCCCGGTCCGATGGTTCCACGCCGGTCTGGGTAGTATTGGGCGGTTCCAGGGCCATTTCGGTCAGCATCTGCTCCAGTGAGGAATAACGCTCGGAAATGCGCAGCAGCGATTCCAGGTCTTCCAGCCGGCGCTTGTAGTCTTCGTATTTTAATTCGAATAAAGGGGAATAATATTCCAGGACGACTTGCAATTTTTCCGCCGGGGTCAACGAAGAACCGGCCAGGCGGGCGAGAACGGCATGCAGTTTGCGCAGTTCGCCGGTAAATTTCTTCTTATCGAAATCCGTCGCCAAAAGTGCGGCCATATCGCCGCCGGACTGGAAAACTTTTTCCACGATTTTAGCCGCGGTGGCGGCGCCGATGCCTTCGATCAACAGCAGCACCCGCAGCCAGGCGATCTCATCCAGGATATTGTGCAGGACCCGCATATACGATAAGACGTCTTTAATATGGGCGGCTTCGGCAAATTTTAAACCGCCGTATTTGACATAAGGAATATTGCGGCTCTTTAATTCGACTTCCAATTCGTTGGCGTGCCAACTGGCCCGGAACAAAATGGCAATCCGGCTCAACGGTATTTCTTCTTCCCGCAGTTCCAGCACCCTCTGGGCAATAAAGGCCGCCTGTTCGTGTTCATCCACGGCGTCGATATAAACCGGCTTTTCCACACCCTCGATTTCGGAAAAAAGTTCTTTGGAAAATTTTTCTTTTGCCTGCTCGATAATGGCATTGGTCAGTTCCAGGATGGGTTGGGTGCTGCGGTAGTTCTGTTCTAAGGTAGTGATCCTGGCATCGGGAAAGAGTTTGGGGAAATCCATGATGTTCCTGAAATTCGCGCCCCGGAAGGAGTAAATGCTCTGGGCGTCGTCGCCCACCACCAGGATATTTCGATGTTCGGAGGCCAGGAGTGCGGCGATTTCGGCTTGCAGTTTGTTCGTATCCTGGTATTCGTCCACCATGATGTAGCGGTAGGTAGAGCATACCTTTTTCCTGGTTTCCTCGTCGGTTTCCAGGAGTATTTTTAGATTAACCAGCAAGTCGTCGTAATCCATGACCATTTTTTCTTTTTTAAAACGGCGGTACTTTTCCGCGATGTCCCGGATTTCATCGATATCGCCCTGGTAATGGGGGTAATCGTCGGCCACGACGTCTTCGACGGAGATGCATTTGTTGACTGCTTTGGAGATAATATCCGTGAGGGTGGATTTCCTGGGGAAGCGTCTTTCTTTTTTGTTCAGGCCCATATCTGAGCGGATCAGGCTGATAATATCTTCGGCGTCGCCGCGGTCCACGATGCTGTAATTGGGGTAGATTTTCAGTTGCAGGGCGTATTTTCTCAGGATAAAGTTGGCAAAGGAATGGAATGTGCCGCCGGAGACGTGTTTGCATCGTTCATCCAGGATAGTGGCGGCGCGGCGCATCATTTCCTGGGAAGCCTTGCGGGTAAAGGTCAATAGTAAGATGGATTGGGGGGGGATGTTGTTTTCAACCAGGTAGGCGACGCGGAAGATAAGGGTGCGGGTTTTGCCTGAACCGGCGCCGGCGATAACCAGGTGGGGTCCCTCGATATTGATAACGGCTTCCAGTTGCCGCGGATTCAATTCGGCTTTATAATCGATGATAAAATGTTTCTTCTGCTCATCCTTTTGCCTTTTTAAAGTATATTTTTTCATACCCTCATTTTAATGCATAACCGGTATTTAATGCAAGCCCCGGATGTCACTAATTTAAGGCTATTCCTTTTTTCTCGATCAAATATATGGTATAATATGGTATAATATTTCTTCTTTCAAGGTAGGGATATGAAGATGAATGCTAACCCTTGCGAAGACTTTAACTGGACAGACCTGATATACAGGATTAACAGGAATAAGGTAATTCCTGTTATCGGCGAAGGCCTTTATTGGGTCAATACCCCCGATGTGGAAAACGTCCTCCTGTACCCCTACCTGGCAGAAAAGTTTGTTAAGGAAATAGGACTGGCCCCACTCAAACCCAATGAAACTTTTCATCAGGCCGTGTTTCGTTACCTGGAACAGAACCCCAACGATTATCGCACCGTGAATGATTTCTTTTCCAGCCATTTAGAAACCATTTCCCTGGTTCCCGAAGGCCCCTTATGGCAACTTGGGCAAATCAAAAACTTTTCGTTATTCATAAATGCAACGTATGACGATTACCTGGAGCAAACGCTGAAAAGCGTCCGCAGTCACACGGTGGATACCGTACACTATACGGTCCACGACAAATGGTCGCGGTCGCCGGACCCGTCGATATTCAAAAATCTGAGGGAGGGGCAGTGTTCCCTTATATTTAATATTTACGGCAGCGCCGCGTGCAGCATTGCCCCGGCATACACGGAAAAAGATATCCTGGAGACCATTGTCACTTTCCAGAAAGATATGGAAACCGACCGTGAAAACAAGTTATTTCAAAGCCTGGAAAAATCCAGTCTTTTGTTTATGGGGTGCGGGTATGACGATTGGTTGTTTCGCTTTTTTATCCGGACCATGACCAACAAACCGTATGATGCGCAGAAAGGGCCTCATTGCCGCCAATATATCGGCGATGATTTCCAGACCTTCAATTGCGGCGGATTGGAAGGTTTAAGGGGCATACAGGTAGAGTAACCAGCGCGCTGTTTTCCTCTGACGGATCCCGGATTCTCACTGCTTCCAAGGAACTCATCGAAAAACCTTTATGGATAACATTTTACCCGGATTAGGGTTTGATAAATCAAACCCCTACATTGGATTAAATTATTGAAATAGGAAAGGAGAAAAGATGCCGGGCAAAAAATATCCCCCCGTCATAAGCAGGCATCCGGTAAAAAATCCCCCGTAGGGGTTTGATTCATCAAACCCTTATTTTGGGAAGAGTTCCTCTAATTAAAAATCGAACGGCGCTTTGCGCCGTTCGTCGACGGGCTTCTTATGATCAAACCGCGAAACTGTGGGATATCAAGGGGAATCTGCTGGCGGATTTGAAAGGACATAGTGGTATATTATTTTATGCGGAGTTTTCCCCCAATGGAAAATGTATCGTAACTGCTTCTGATGACAAAACAGCCCTCATCTGGCTCACCCCGGAAGGCATCATGGAATACCTGAAAACCTCCCGCATTACGAAACTCACTAAAGAAGAAAAAAAAGAACTGGGCATCGAAGGGTTTAATATCGATTAATAATAAATCCGAAGCACGAAATTCGAAATTCGAAACAAATTCAAAATTCAAAATACAAAATCTCAAAAATCGCGGCCCGCGGGCGCAACCAAAGTTAAAAATGTCTTAAGTTCCAACAAAGCATTTGTAGGGAACAGCCTGTTCCAACGATGCATTTGAAGGAACTGGTAACCCCCCATTTTTTTAGCAAACCAGGTATTAAAAATGTTTAACAAAGAAGGCTTTGAGGTAATTTTTTGCTTGGCGCTTAAATCCCCTCGGAAACTTGCAATGACTGGTCGATGAGTTCCTGGTTTTTCCCTTTATATTCAAAGAAAAAGGATAACACCGCGTGTTTCACCATCGATATATTTTCCATAGCAAAGCAAAGCTCTTTTAATTCTTCATTAAGCGGGCAAAGTCCTTTAAGCTCGCTGTACTGTTCTGTTTCGGTATAGATCATTTCCCCTTCATTGTATAGAAGCCAATACAGTGAAACATTAAATTTTTCTCTCAGCAGATATAATATATATACCGTTGGAGATATTTTTCCTCTTTCAATACTGGACAGACCGGCGCCTCCAATGTCAAGAAGCGCCCCCATTTGTCCCTGGTTGTAGTGCAGGTGTTTCCGCAATATTCTCAACCGTTTCCCAATGTCGTTTTTCACTTTCTCTTTTTCCTCCGTTAATTCGATGTATCTTTGGGGATCGATAAGCAGCAATTCAGTAAACAGGTCTGCAAATTCCCGGTAACTTGAAAATCCCAATTGCAGGGAAAGTTCAGGAAGGTTAAGTATGTTACATTCCCTGCTGGCTATTCTTGCGCTTACATAGAATAGTTTCTGTTCGAGTAAGTAGGCTTCGATCGTCTTTTTATAAATCTTTTCGAAACGTCTTCGCAGTTCTTCCCTGGGTGTGTTGAAAATTTCGGCCAGTGCTGATTCGGTTATGCCCGGAAGTTGTTCGGTATTGCTGTGTAGGTTATATAGAATATATAGACATATTTTCTCAGCAAGGGATATTCTTTTATTGGTGATTAATTTGGCCAGCTCTTCTTCCGGGGTCATTTTAGTTAAGCTCTCCCTTATTTATTTGGCCTTCTGCGCTCCGTGTTTGACCACTTTTAGGGAGGCGGTTGTTAATTTGTAATCCAGCAGGCTTTCCTGGATAATCCGTCTATCGATTTCCTGTTTTATCGCTTCCAACGACTGTTTCTTACTAACTCTCCGCGGCAGTGGATTGCCATCATCATCGATGGTGTCATCAGCGTCTTTGTCCGCATCTTCTTCGTAGAGTAGGGTAATAAAGTTTTTAGTTTCCATATCCAATTCTTCGGCGGCATCCAGGGCGATATCGTCGAAAAATCCTGGGTTTAGAAGTTTTTTCAGTTCTTTATCGAAGCCTTCCAGGTTAATTTTGAAGCATAAGTCCGCGGTGATACATTTTTCATGGAAAGTTTCGTTGTTTTTGATGAAATCGACAACGGCCTGGTGTTTGTCTGTTTTAGGTAGGTAGAGGGGGAGTTTGTTGTCTTCGTCAACTTCGGTAACTACTCTTTTGACCAAATTAGCGGGTATCTTGTCAGGGACAATGGCCTTGATATCGACGGTCAGTCTGAATTTTTTTGTAATCATGTTTGGGTCTCCTTCTTTTTAAGGCCGGACGGCGCCGGGGAGAAATCGATAGGCATCCGCGCCAGTGGCTGTACTATCGGTTTTGTTCCCCGGGCCGCTGATAGGTTTCGTATGAACAAAAAGTTAATTTCCGGCCTGGATTGCTCCAGGCTGCGATCTATATTTATAGGAGGTATAGTCCCGGTTATCACAAAGCTTGAATGTAAAATCGATTGGAGTCCTGGCGGAAGAAAATTCCCAGGGTAATTCAACCTTTGTGACACCGGGAGCATATACTTTGAGTGTGAACCATTATTAGTGTACCCATAACCCTCAGGCGCATAGGATAAGCCCAGGGCCATGCGGAAGAATATCTCAAAAATAGCCTTTCCTTGAGAAGATATCTTCCGATGGAGCCCTGGGTGGATTGTACACGTTAGGATTGCGTAACCATTGTTTAGAGAAACCAACGCCGCATGGGTGGAAGTCCAATCAACCGCTGAGTCCTTTATACGATTGATTAATGTTAAACCCCGGACGTCCAACCCATGCGCCGCTGGAGAATTTATCAATAAGGAGGGATATATGGGTAAATCAATTGTGACCGCTGTATCACATGGGATATTAAATACAGGGGCCGGAGTCGTTATCCCGTAAACCGAAGTAAATAGGGAGAAGTTTTCGGGTAATAGGGAATATTGCCCCTGTGGATATTTTTTTTTACATTTTTTTCTTGACTTCAAAAGAGAGATGGAGTAAAATTGATTCTTATGCTGGGTATTGCCGGGATAGAGTCGGCGTAAAGCAAACGATTCACTTTCGTACATACCGATATTATATATCGGTTTACTTGTGAAGTCAATCGGTTTGATTGAGAAAAATAAAAATTTCTTTCTGAGGAATTATAATGAATCGAACATTTTGGTTTTTGAAAGGCATCGATCTTAAAAGGAGGATACAATGAAACAATCAAAAATATTTGCAAAGGTGTTTGTAATCGTAGTGACATGTTTTCTAATGACCGGGAGAGCTTACTCTCTCATTTTAGAGAATGGGTCCGGCAAAGGATATCAACCGCCCAAAGGAGTGGTCGCATTAGGGAATAATTCGATAGAAACATATATCGAGAGGGGAGGCGGGTATTTTTTAAAATCGCATTCGGATATCCTGCTCTTTCTAAACAAGGTAGAAATGGCCAATATTAACGGCAGTGATTATAATGAATGGCGGTATATCTTGAAGAGTGCTTTAGATAATATGAGAAATGCGAAAAAAACATATGAACTATTGATAAAGACGGCTGAAGCCACGCCGTATAACCAGGAGGTTATTGCCAGGCTTGCAAAATTCGATTATGTCTCTTTTGCCCAGGCTAACGATTTGAACGAGGTAATCTTCAAAGAGGTGGAGCAGCGCCTGGGGGACGGAGATATCACCGGCTGTTACAAAAGCGCTTATGCCGGGATGTGTGTCATCGAAAAGCTATTGGTATTAGTCCAGGATGAGGTATCCTTAAACAAAATGCCCGGGGCTGCCGCTTTTGTGGAAGCTGAATGGATTATACGCCGATACCTTAATCTTTGGCCAGTATGTGGCCATGGTGTTTAATGCAATATAAAAATATAAAATATAAGGAGAAAAAAAATGAAACCATCAAAATTGCTTCTAAAGGGATGCGTGGTTGTGATAACTTTTATCCTGTTTACAGGAAATATTCATTGCTACATTGCTCAAAATGGATCCGGCAAAGGATATGAGCCACCCAAAGCAGCGGACACAATAGAGGATAATTCGATAGAGACCTATATCGAAATGGGCGGTGGATATTTTTTGAAATCGCATTCGGATATCCTGCTCTTTCTGAACAAGGTTGAGATGTCCAATATTAATGGCAGCGATTATAATGAATGGCAGAGTATCTTAAAGAGCGCTTTGGACAATGTGAGAAGTGCGAAAAAAGCGTATGAGCTGCTGATAAAAACCGCTGAAGCTACGCCATATAACCAGGAGGTTATCACAAGACTTACAAGATTCGATTATGCCTCTTTTGCCCAGGCCAATGATCTGAACGAGGTTATTTTCAAAAAAGTGGAACAGCACCTGGTAGCCGGAGACATCACCGGTTGTTACAAAAACGCTTATGCCGGGATGTGTGCCATCGAAAAACTATTAGTATCGGTGCAGAATGAGGTATCCTTAAACAAAATGCCGGGGCTGACGGACTTGTGGAAACTGAACGGGTTATGCGCCGATACCTTAATCTTTGGCCAGTATGTAGCCATGGTTTTTCACAAAATATAATGGACGTACCAACATAAAGAAGTAGGAATGGGAGGATAGAATGCCAGATATTCGCGATATGTTCAATGAGGAGCTAAAGCGTTTTTGTAGTAGATGGAATATTATTTTATGGATAATACTTACGGTAATAGTTCTTATCTATGGGGCTGTAAATATTTCTGAATTTAAAGCGGCAGCAGAAAAAGAGAAAGTGTTCTTAGAAATTCAGAATAACTATTTTAAATCGACACCAGATTATGAAGTATACAGCAGAGATGGGATAAAAGCTATGTTTACAGCGTCAGCCATCAGTATTTTTTTCGGAGATGCTGCGATCCCTCCTGACGTAACTTCAAAAGTCGATTCGCTTGTCTGTCTCAACATCTATAATAATTTAAAGGGGAAATCATTGGCCGCCGGAACCCGCAATTACATAACGGGCTTTTCCGATATTGTCCTCCTCATTCTTACACTTCTAGGCTTATATTATGGCTATGAGTCGATGCAGCATCGAGAGTATTTTAAATTTCGGTCAAGCATCAAATCCCACAAAAAAATATTCCTGTCTTGCATCTGTTCAAAGTTTGTACTTTTTGTACTGGCTTTTCTTACCCTGGTTGCCATTCTAGTTCTTCAAATGATAATCCTCGGTATTCCCCTGTCATCTAGTGAATATTCTTATTTATTCGGCTATTTTAAAGCAACCGTCTTGCTGCTGTTGATCTTTTTCTCATCCGGGGTAATCATTGGGGCGCTTAGGATGAAAGGTTTTTATTCCGCTTTATTCATATTTACCACCTGGTTTGCTCTCATAATCATATTCCCCGGCGCTGTTAACTTAAGACTGGAAAGTAAAATACCGGGTTCGATAGAGGATTATCAAACGGAGCTTGAAAAATATTCAACTCTTATGGACTTTGAGAAAAAAACAGTACAGGATATTGGCCCATTTAATAGAAGCAAAATTGAAAATGGTAGAAAGGTAATAGAGAAATACTGGAATGTCGATTACAAGGAGATCGAAGCCCGGGAAGAGAAATTGAGAGTCAGGTTCGCAGAAGCTGTCGATGACTATAACCTACTCTCGATTTTCTCACCGGTCAACAATTACCTCTTAACTTGCAGCGAAATCAGCAGCCGCGGGTATCAAAACTTCCTGGGCTATTACCGGTTTAACCAGGGATTGCAGCGGAAATTCGTCCGCTTTTATATCGACCGGACTTTTTACAACGACCCGAAAATAATGGTCAACTTCCTGGATAAAGAAGACCCCATATACCGCGCTAAAAGCGCCTTGCCCACGTATTTCCATTGGGGTCTCCTGGTGAATGCCTTATACTGCCTTATCCTCCTGATGATTTCTTATTACCGCTTCAAGAAGTATTTGTTTCCCATATCCAAAGACGCCGAAGATTGTAAAAAAATCGACATCCACTTTACAAAAGGCAAAATCCATATACTTACTTCCTTCCACGAAGAATTTACCGAAAGGTTCATAAACCTTTTCTTCGGCATGGATAATTGCGTTAACGGTAATATAACCATCGACGGCAAAAACATCCTGGACGGTGAAAAAAAGAACTTCACTTATCTACCCCCAATCGAAGACATCCCCGAAGATATCCCTAACAAAAGTATAGTGAAACTCTTTAACGTCCCAACCACTGAATTCACCGCCATCATCGACAAAAAATTCGGTGAACTTAACAAATCCCAACAGGCGGATTTATTATTGAACTGCGCACTGCTTCGCAAGAGCCCCATATGCCTATTGAACGACTTCCTTTATGCACCACCCGAATACTGGATAACTTATAATCAAAAAATAAAGGCCCTGAAAAAAACGTGTGCTTTGATCTATGTCAGTCGAACCGGGGTGATTAACTTAGAGCGGGACGGTCATTGGATTATCTTCTTCGATCCGGAAAACCGGACGTACTATTCGCAAGATGCCTCTGTAAAAGATACCCAATAAAAGTTTCCGATAAAACCCCGTAGACCGGGACGCGGTAAGGTGTTATAATATACAGCGAAACATGAAAGAAAACGACCAATTACAAGCGCTAGAATTTGGACAGAGGGTCAAAGAAATACGTAAAACCCAGGGGCTCAGCCAGAAAGACTTCGCCGAGCCCCTGGGAATCTCCGGCACCTTCGTTTCTGAAGTCGAAAGCGGGAAATACAAACCGTGCTACGACTTCTTCTATAATATAATGACCCATTTCAACGTCAACCTTCACTACCTGCTGACCGGCAAGGGAGAAATGTTCATCCGGGACATGAAACCGGCGGAAATCGAAATCGAAGAGCCATTCTCTTCCATTACGAAAACAGAAGACCTGTTATGGTATATGACGCGGTCACCGATGTTCAAGTACAGTTTATTCGGTTTCGCTTCGCGGTACCTCTATGAGAATAGAACCTTTGTGGAATTAGAAATCGCGGCCTATAACGCCAAAAAGACCGGGGAAAGGAACAAGCCCAAATAAACACCCACAAAAAAAATAAAAAATTAACGGCCCACTTGACATTTATATCGGTTTGTTTTATATTTGTCTCGGCATGTTTAATAAATATTTTAATTGTACTTGTACTTTGTCGGGCAAATTAAGCCGGTTTATCAATCGCACCGCCTTATCTTTCCCTGATGGACATCGGCAGTCCCCAGGATTTGTAGACCGCTCATTCATTCAGTGGCGCGAGAGTCCCGTTTATGTGAACCTGAGTTCCATTTACATAAACGAGAGTTCCGTGCATGTAAACGAGAGTCCCGCGCATGTAAACGAGAGTTCCGTGCATGTAAACGGGAGTTCCGTGCATGTAAACGAGACTCCGGTGCATCTACACATATCTTCCATGCATGTGAACGGAGAAGCCGTTTATATGCACGGAGTTTTAGTTCATGTACACGAAAAGGCCGATTATGTACGCGGAAATCCCGTTTATCTACGCGGGAATCCCGTTTATGTGAACAAACCTTCCATACATCCGCACAAATCAAAAATTCTCCTGCGCAAACCCTCCGTGTACCTGCACAAATCGAAAATACACCTGCACAAACCTTCCGTACACATGCACAAATCAAAAATGCACCCGCACAAGTCTTCCGTGCACATGCACGAATCGAAAATGCACCTACACAACCCTTCCGTACACCTGCACAACCCTTCCGTGCACCTGCACAAATCATTCGTGCACATGAATTTATTGCCCGTGCATGTACCAAAAAGCCTTATGCAGCGGGAAATAGCGGCAGTTTCTTTTGCAACCATGCCCCTATATAAACCCATTTCTACCATTGATGTAAAACAATTAAAATTCAATAAATCAACATTTAACGTAAGGAGTTAAAATGGAAGAAAAAAAAGATTTAACAACGATTGACGAAACCGAAGAAGAGGAAATCAAACGGAGAAAACGATCAAACTCCTATGCCCAATGGATAAAGAGGGCGCATAACATGATTTCCGGGATCACTGAGCATCAACAGGCATTATCCGCCAATGGCGTCAATGATCTCACCGCCCAGGCCATCGATACGATCATCACTGACTGTAGGACCATTGAAAATCAACAGGAAATAATGAAAGGAAAATTACATGAGCAGACCCAGCAATTGGATATAAAGTTGGGTGTATTGAAAGATACTCTCAGTAAGTATACGTTGATTATCAAGGCGACCATACCCCGGAAACGTTGGATTGATTTCGGTATTGAGGCAAAAAGATAGTCTCTTTACAAAATCGTCGGGACAGCAGGATAGGCAGGTCCTCATTTTTTCCTGTCTATCCTGTTCACCCGGTTTCATCTCCATATTAGCGCATCGGTAAAGAGCCGGAAATTGTTTAGAACTGCATCATATGGTACAGTCCTACAAATAGGAACCCCTCGCAGAGGGGCCGGTACGGTTCTACAAATGGGACCCCCAGCATGGGGGCGCGCCGCGGGGGAAAAATGGGGGGTTACCAGGAAGGAACTCTTGACAAAACGCACATATAACGATATGATGAAGAATGCTAAAAAATTGGAGGAACAATGAAAAAATTAACACTATGTCTTGTACTGGCAGTGTTTTCCATCTCATTTTTAATGGGGGAAGAGGACTATGCGGATATTAAAAATCTTTTGACCAAACAAAGTGAAATATTCCAGGGCTTCATCGACGGCTGCGATAACGCCAAAAATGCCCCGGATGTGGTTAAATTGATTACTAATTTCAAAGATGGTTTCAAAGGTATAACCCCAACGATAATCGCTGTATCGCAGAAACATAAAGACCTGGCCGCAATAATGCAAACCAATCCACCGGAAACCCTGAAACCCGACCTGGCAAAAATAAATGAATTGGCTCCTAAAATGGATGTCGCCTTTGGGAAAATCTCTCAATTTATGACAGACCCCGACGTAATGAAAGCGTTCCAGGAATTCCAAAAAGTAATGCTGGACCTGCAGAATACGCTCAGCCCTGAACAAAAAACACCGGAAGAGCAAAAACCAACCGAAGAACAAAAAACCACCGAAGAAAAGAAATAGCGGAGGTCAACATGAAAAAGAAATGGATTTTCACAGCTATCGTTTTTGTTTGTATATTTTACATAACACCGTTTTTTTTATCGGCCACTTACTCCATCGTGGCCTATGATAAAGAGAATGGCCAGATCGGCGTGGCCGTGCAGTCCCATTGGTTTTCCGTGGGCAGTTCCGTAACCTGGGCGGAATCAGGGGTGGGCGCCGTGGCGACCCAATCTTTCGTGGAATCCTCTTACGGCCCGTTGGGACTGGCGCTGATGCGTTCCGGTAAAACGGCGCAGCAAGCCCTGACCGGTTTGCTGGCGGCAGACCCCACCCCGGATGTCCGCCAGGTGGCCATGGTGGATATTAAGGGTAACGTCGCTGCCCATACGGGGAAACTGTGCATCGACGCCGCGGGAAATATCACCGGCAATGGGTTCTCCTGCCAGGCCAACATGATGGAAAAGAACACGGTCTGGAAAGCAATGGCCCATGCGTATGAGAATACGAAGGGTGAGCTGGTGGACCGGTTGCTGGCCGCCCTGGAAGCGGCCGAAGCGGAAGGCGGCGATATCCGGGGCCGGCAATCGGCTGCTATCCTGGTGGTGAAAGCAATCCCCTCGGGCGCGCCGTGGAAAGACCGGGTTTACGACCTCCGCATTGAAGATCATCCCACCCCATTGGTGGAAATGCGGCGCCTGGTTACGGCAGCCAAAGCATATAACCATATGAATGCCGGCGACGGATACCTGACGGATAACAATGTGAAAGCGGCCCTGGAAGAATACACCACCGCCATGAACATCTACCCCGGCAACCCGGAGATGTTTTTCTGGCCGGCGGTGACCATGGCTGCCACCGGCAAAGTGGAAGAAAGCCTGCCGCTCTTTAAAAAGGTTTTCCAGCAAGATAAGCGTTGGGCTGAACTGTTGAAACGTTTGCCTAAAGTCAACCAGTTCCCCAATGATGAAGCCTTACTGAAAAAAATACTTTCTGTAGTCCCGGAAAAGTGAATATGAGAAGAACATGGTTTATCATTTTACTCCCCCTACTCCTGTTCTGCCATTGCGGCTGGGGGGTAAATGAGAAGCATGATTTAAATAATATAAAAAGTGTAACCGTCAGCGTCCTGCCGCAGGAATATTTTGTAAAACGCATTGTCGGGGATGATTATACAATCGATGTCATGATCCCCCCGGGCCAGAGCGAAGCCACCTATGAACCCACACCCCGGGAAATGAAAGCCGTGGGCGATTCCATCCTGTATTTCCGCATCGGTCATCTAGCCTTTGAAGAGGCCTGGATCGATAAGATCGCTTCCCTCAATCAGCAAATGAAGATCGTGGATACTTCCGCGGGGGTTCCCCTTATTACCGGGGCAGACCCTGCGACAGGAGAACCCAGGGGAAATGTCGGCGATCATGATCACAGCGGCATCGATCCCCATATCTGGCTGTCCCCGGCGGCGGTCAAGGTGCAGGCAAAACACATCCTGGATGCCTTTATGGAAGTTGAAAAAGACGCGGCCAGGCGTGCGGTTTATGAAAAAAACTTCCGCGAATTCATGCGGGATATCGATGCGCTGCATACTGAGATCGAAACCCTTTTAAAGCCCGTAACCGGCAAGAAATTCATGGTCTACCACCCGGCCTGGGCCTATTTTGCACGCGATTACGGGTTGGTCCAGTTTTCCATCGAGATCGAAGGCAAAAGCCCCAGCGCCGCCACCATGAAACAAATCGTGGATACCGCCAGGCAAGAAAACATCCGGGTGATTTTTGTGCAGCAGCAGTTCGACGCCGCCAATGCCCGGGCCGTGGCGGATGAGATCGCTGGAAAAGTGGTCGCCGTAGACCCCCTGGCCCCGGACTGGCTGGATAACATGAGAAAAACCGCCCGCACATTTAAAGAGGCGTTGGGGGCGGAATAAGGTCGCCATAATGGAAAAGAAAAAAATCCTGGAACTTCAAGGGGTTACCGCGGGTTACAACGGTCAAATCGTGCTGGAAGAGGTGAATCTTTCCGTTTACGAAAAGGATTTTATCGGCGTTATCGGCGCCAACGGCAGCGGTAAAACCACGCTTTTAAAAGTAATACTGGGACTGCTGCCCCCCATTCGCGGGAAAATTCATTTCTATATCGACAACGCCCGGCAAATCAAAAAACATATCGGCTACATCCCCCAGGCTTCGATGTTCGATAAAAAATTCCCTATTACCGTTGAAAGTGTGGCCATTTCCGGCCTGGCCGCCAGCGTAGGGTTATTTCACCGGTTTTCCAGGCAGCACCGGGCGCGGACCCATGAGATCATGGAGCAAATGGGTATCTTGCACCTGAAGAACAGGGCCGTCGGCGAGCTTTCCGGTGGGCAGATGCAGCGGGTTTTCCTGGCCAGGGCGCTGATCTCCTCCCCGAAACTACTGGTGCTGGATGAGCCCAATACCTTTGTAGATAAAAGTTTTGAAAAAAGCTTTTACGAGATATTGAAAGAGTTGAATAAAGAAATGGCCATTATCCTGGTTTCCCACGACCTGGGCATGATTTCTTCTTATGTCAAAACCATTGCCTGTGTGTGCCGCTATCTTCATTACCATGATTCCGGCGAAATCACCCAGGAAGTGCTGGAAAGTTACAGTTGTCCTATCGACTTAATCGCCCACGGGGACACGCCCCACCGGGTTTTGAAAGACCATCAAAATTGCAAGGGCTGTGCCGGAAAATTAAAGACCGGTGGAGAAAAATAACCATGTTGGAATTGTTTCACTACCAATTTTTTATCAATGCCCTGTTGGGGGCCGTGCTTTCCAGTATCACCTGCGGGTTTATCGGGACCTATATCGTCTCGCGCCGGATCGTGTTTATCAGCGGCGGTATCAGTCATGCTTCGTTCGGTGGAGTGGGTATTGCCTATTACCTGGGCATCCCCCCGCTGGTGGGGGCGGCCGTGTTTTCCGTACTCACCGCCGTCGGTATCGAGGCGTTGTCGCACAAATCCGAACTGCGCGAGGACTCGCTGATCGGCATGATGTGGTCCTTCGGTATGGCCGTGGGCATTATCTTTATTTTTATTACGCCGGGGTATGCGGCCAACCTGATGAGTTACCTGTTCGGCAGTATCCTGACGGTTTCTTATTGGGAAATTTTCCTGATGACCGGCCTGGCGCTGGTGATTTTTCTTTTTTTTGCGCTGCTGTATAAAGAAATACTTTTCGTGGCTTTTGATGAAGATTACGCCAGGACGCAAGGAATCCCTACCAAGGTTATTAACTACGTGCTTATCAGCCTGGTGGCGTTGACGATTGTGATTAATATCCGGGTAGTGGGGATTATCCTGGTAATATCCCTGTTGACTATTCCCCAGGCCACGGCCAACTTGATTACCAAAAATTTCAAACGCATCATCGTCTATTCATCCGGTTTCGCTTTCCTGGCGTCCTTTTGCGGTTTGTTTCTCTCTTATCGATTAAATATACCTTCAGGAGCGGCTATTATATTTATTTCCATTATTATATTCCTGCTTTTAAAGGCCGGGATTTATATCCATACCAGGATAAAATTGAAAAAACGTTTACTGGAAAATATTTAATTAATGCCGCTTAACAATTCCCTGTCCTCTGGGTATAATGTCGAACATTCACTTTCCCTCTTCTTTATCTTTTCCCTTGATTTTTTTTATTATATAGTTACTTTAAATGCTTCGTTGGAATAGGCGCTGCCTGTTCCTTCAATGCCAATTTGGGAACAGGCAATGCCAGTTCCCTACAATTTTGATATCAAGACATTCATGACTTCTCGGATAGCCTCTTGCCCCTGGATTTTTCCCTTCCAAATCCCTAATTGCACCTTTCATTGCTTCCAACCGCTAACTAATCAACCCCAAACCGTGCTGCATTTCCATTTATCGGAAGCGAAAGAATGGGAAACCCCGTTACATTTCCATTTATTTGCAGTGAAAAATACAAAAGCAACGTGGTTTTGCGATTTTTTTGCATCAAAAAGCCAACCCGCATCGTGTTTTTCTGAGTTTTCTTGAATGATTTGAGAATAGCCACCAAGACACGAAGGCACAAAGGTTCACCAAGAGGTTTTTTATAAAAAAATAATTGGCGAAATTTGGTGAATAGTGAGAGGAGTAATTATCTCCTCTCACTTCTCACCGGGATATGATATTTAGATTGGTATGCAGCGCTTGCAACCAGCCACGCAGGTATACATCACGGTCTGATACTCGCTGCACCTATCTTCGTAGGTATGACAGGCCCTGGGATCGGTTATGGTTAACCCGCCCTTGATGTAGGACATCTCTGTAGAGTTTAGATCGGTAACCGTTGATTTGTTTAAAACTAATTTTTTTGAAAACTTTTGTTTCATGATTAATCCTCCTGTAATTTTGTTTTAGAGTACAATGTAACTAAATCCCAACCGATTGTCAAGAAAAAAATTAGCCAGTTGGCCAGTGAAGTTTGTCACAATCATTCGTACCCTTAGTTTGCTTATAAATAAAACCTTGGTGTCTTGGCGCGCCTCCTTTTGGTGGCCAAACTTTTTTCTTTACAATGGCTTCCTATTCTTATAAAATATGATTCCAAACGTAATATAAGGAGTAATACCATGAAACTTTCATTTAAATTTACATTTGCAGTCATTTTAAGTATAGGCGTGCTTTTAACCGCCGCCGCCTGCTGTACCCCACCGGCAAAAAACATTTTCCATAACAAAACCCTGCAACAAATTTATACCCTGCAAAACCAACGCAACACCGTCCAACTTTTACCTTATTTGAAAGACGAAAACCCCGTGTACCGCAAAGCAGCAGCGAACGCTTTTGCCTCAGTCCAGGACCCCGCCGCCGTCTTACCACTGGCCGAATTGTTCGCCGATGCGGATGAAGGTATCCGTTCGACCGCGGCTTACGCCCTGGGCCAAACCGCCAACAACTCCGCTGAGCCTATTTTAATTAAAACCTATCAAGCGGAAAAATCACCAACGGTTAAACAGGATATCCTGGAAGCCCTGGGCAAATGCGGAACCACCGAAGGCCTGGCTTTCCTTACCGGCCTCAACATCCCACCCGAAGAAACAAATCTCTTAACCGGACAGGCCTGGGGACTTTACCGGTTTGCCGTACGAAACATCATTTTCCCACCGGGAACCGCCAGGGCCGTCGAACTGATAAACCCCACTGTACCTGAAAAAGTACGTTTCATTGCCGCCAACTACTTGAGTAGGACCCGGGGGATCGACCTTCAGGAGTTCGCCGCCCAATTGCTCCAGGCCTTTGAAAAAGAACAAAACCTTTTTACCCGCATGAACCTGGTTTCCGCCCTGGGCAAAGCCGTTAAACCGGAAATATTGAATTGTTTAAAATCGCTGCTAACCCAGGCGGGCCATGTGGATTACCGGGTTAAAGTCAATGCCCTCAGGGCGCTGCAAGGATTCGCTTATCAAAGTACGCGGGAACTGCTGCTGAATGGAGTAAAAGATGAGAATACAAATGTTTCCGTTACCGCTTCGGAGTTTTTATCGGCCTCCGGCAAGGGCGAAGATGCCCAGGTGTACCTTGATACGGCGTTGGGCTTAACCCACGTGCGCACCCGCGCCGCACTGCTGGCTGCTGCTTTAAAATTCGCGGCCAGGGATAACCAAGAACTCCGGGACAAAATATCCGGCGTCATAATGGCTGCTTATAAAAAAGCGCCGGACAACTATGCGAAAGCGTATTATTTGGGCGCTTTGGCCGGGGATTATGTTCATTATGCCTTTGTGCAAACCGAAACTTTCGCCAATAAAGGCAACATCATCGGCAGTACGGGTATCACGGCGCTGGTGGAGATGGGCCGCGACGCCATAGAAAAGAAGGATGAAAAAATGGCGGCTGTTTTTACCGGGATTTTCCAGGAAGCCATCGGGACCGGCGACACGGCCTTGATCGGCACCGCGGCCGGCATACTCCGCGAACCGGCGCTGAATTTCAAATCATATTTCAAAGACATATCCTTTTTAACCACTGCCCTGGATAAATGCCAATTGCCCCAGGACATCGACGCTTACCTGGAACTCCGCCAGACCATGGATTTTTTCAACGGCGCTAAAACAGCGGCGGAAAAACCGCCGCTGCAAAACAAACCCATCGATTGGCAATTGGTAACCTCCATCGGTCCGGACCGTCGGGTAAAAATAATAACCGTTAAAGGCGATATTGTGATTCGTTTGTTGGTGAATGAATCCCCGGGATCGGCGTCCAATTTTGTGCAGTTGATAAAGGATGGGTTTTACAAAGAAAGTTATATTCACCGCGTGGCGCCCAATTTTGTCATACAGGATGGCTGTCCCAGGGGGGATGGTTGGGGCTCGCCGCCGTATTCCATCGGTTCCGAGTTAGGGCCGCGTTATTATGAGGAAGGCTCGGTAGGCATGGCTTCCTCCGGGAAAGATACCGAGAGCAGTCAATGGTTTATCACTCACTCGCCCACCCCGCACCTGGACGGCAGGTATACTATTTTCGGTCAGGTGGTTTCCGGGATGGAAGTGGTACATAAGTTAGAAGTAGGAGACAAAATCCTGGCGCTGGAATTATGAAGGTAAAAAGATAACCGAAATCGGACTGAGTAAAAAGTACTATTTTACAAAATGGGAATTTTGACTCATTGAAATATTAGGAATTGAAATTATAATACTTCCTTAAACAAAAAAATAAGGAGAAAAACATGAAAGCAAAAAAATTAAACAAAAAATTGATTTTAAACAAAGAAACACTCGTGAATCTGAATGCCAGGGAATTGGTTCTTGTCCGCGGTGGAGTAGAAACCGAAGGTTGTCCCACTAATGATGTGTCACTATGCCCTGCGCACTGCCCGGATACAGATTATAGTATCAATCCGGATAACTGTCCCCATTGGGTCACGTATGGGACATGCGATCCATGTGTTGTCAGAACCTTCGCGTGTTGATTTTAATACCGTAAAGTCTTTAAAAACCGGCGCCGGGTAGTATTACCGGCGCCTCCCTTTATAAAGAGGAGGATGGAGAGCAACTATGGTATAATAATTTCCTCATGTTTAAACTAAACGCCGATTTTAACATTACTGCCGAGCAGAGTAGGGTAGTGGATGCTATCCTGGGCAGCTATAAAAACAATGCCCAACGCCAGGTACTCCTGGGCGTTACCGGATCAGGCAAAACTTTTACCATGGCCAATATCATCAGCCGCTTGAACCTGCCCACCCTGGTGCTTTCCCCCAACAAAACCCTGGCCGCCCAATTATACCAGGAATTCAAAGGCTTTTTCCCCGAGAATAGGGTAGGGTACTTCATCAGCTACTACGACTACTACCAACCCGAAGCTTATATCCCCCAACGTAATTTATACATCGCCAAAGAAGTCTCTATCAACCCCGAATTGGAACGCTTGCGCATCGACGCCACCCGGAATGTCCTGGAATCTCCATATACTGTCGTAGTGGCTTCAGTTTCCGCCATTTACAGCATCGGCTCGCCGGATGATTTTTTCAAACAGAAAATCACCTATTCCTGCCGCTCCAATGTGGACCGGGAAACCCTGGTAAGGGAATTCGTCAACCTGGGTTATTCCCGCACCGAAGGACTAATGGAAAGCGGCAAATTCCGCATCCGCGGCGACATGGTGGAACTCTTCCCCACCAGCGAAGAAAACCCCATCCGCTTTGTCCTGGAAGACGACAAAATCACAGCCATCGAAATCTTCGACGCCGTCAGCGCCGGCGTCATCTCCTCCCTGCAAACCGTCAGTATATTTCCCGTCAGCTATTTCCACTATGAAAAAAGCAGGACCTACGACATCATCCAGCAAATAAAAGCAGAACTGGCTGAACGGATACAATATTTTATCGAAAGCGACAAACTCGAATACGCCGAACGGTTGAAAGAAAGAACCCTTTTCGACATCGAATTACTCACCCAGTACGGCCATTGCCCCGGCATTGAGAATTACTCCCTCTACCTCACCGGCAGGAAAAAAGGCGAGGCCCCATATACGCTGCTGGATTTTTTTAAAGGCGATTATTTAACCGTCATCGATGAGTCCCACATCAGCCTGCCCCAGCTCCGGGGCATGTACCGCGGGGACCGGTCGCGCAAAGAAACCCTTGTTCGTTTCGGTTTCCGCCTGCCCTCGGCCCTGGATAATAGGCCGTTAAATTTCGAAGAGATCAACCGCACATTTAAAAAAGTCTTGTATGTCAGCGCCACACCCACCCAATATGAAATCGACGACGCCGGACGCCGGGTAACCGACCTGCTGGTAAGACCCACCGGCCTGCTGGACCCGGAAATCGAGTTGAGAAATTGCGACTCCCCGGTAGAGGACATGGTGGAAGAAATCAAAAAGGAAGCGGCCAACAAAAACCGCGTCCTGGTGACCACGCTGACCAAAAAGATGGCGGAAAAATTAACCGATTACCTGGCGGAAAAACAAATCAAGGCCACTTATATGCACTCGGAAATCAAAACCCTGGACCGCATCAAGATCATAAAAAAGCTGCGCACCGGCGAAGTGGATGTGCTGGTGGGAATCAACCTTTTAAGAGAGGGTTTGGACTTGCCGGAAGTATCCCTGGTCATCATATTGGACGCCGACCGGGAAGGGTTTTTGCGGTCTGAGACCTCGTTGATCCAGACATTCGGCAGGGCTTCCAGGAATATAAAGGGGCGGGTGATTTGTTATATAAAAGAAATGACCGATTCTTTGCGCAAGGCCCTCGGCGAATCCGGTCGCCGGCGCAAGTACCAGGCAGAGTACAATAAAAAGCATAACATTACTCCCACGGCTATCATCAAACAAATAAAAGATTTCTATGACGACGATTACTGGATAAAGAAGAGCGAGGAAGAAATCGCCGCCAATTTCAATAGCCGCGAGAGCCTGGAGAAGGAGATCGATAAATTAACCCGGAAGATGAAAGAGAAAGCCGCTAACCTCGATTTCAAAGGGGCCGCCTTGCTGCGGGACCGGGTAAAGGAATTAAAGAACCTGCTGGTGGAGATGTACTGAAACCTTCCTGCTTGCTTCGTCCAATACCGATAGTGAAACTGGTTATTTTCTTATCTTCCGGGCCGTGGTATTGGGGTTTGCAGGGGGCGCCCACCGGCGACCGCGGATCGAATATAACAAGATAACCCGCGGCAACGCCTTCCGACGCCAAATACTTCGCCGATACTTGTTCGATGCCTTCTTTCTGTATCACGGTTATATCGGCATAAGGGTTCACTTTGGTCTCGATAATGTATCTCCGGCCTTTATAGGTTAAAAGAATATCCATTCGTCCCAACCCGCTGGATACTTCACACCTGAGTTCGCCTTCTCCGCCTTTTATGAATGGGTAAAGCCATGCGGTCAAAAGAAATTGCCCGGTCTTCTCATAGGGTTTACCCCCTTGATAAAATGCCCTGACGCCGATCTGGGCAATGTACCTGGCAAAATCAAGGAGTATATTTTCCATATCCAATATCCCACCTGGAAGCACTGCCCGCCGCGCTAAAATATTATCTTCAATGTCGGCCTCATCGAAAAAGGTCTCGGTAAATCTCATTTTATAGATATTATTGGCCACCACCGCTTTGACTTCTTTTTTCTTAATTAGTCCGTATTGCTCTAACCAACTTTGGTCTTCATTGTCGGTCTTGTATTTGACATTATCGAAAACAATCTCTACAAATGTCTCTTTGAAAAGCTTTGCTTTTTCGTAAAGATTGTCGAAGTGGTCATTTTTCTCCGTCAGCAGAATTTGAATGGCCTTATCAACATCTTTTTCATCGATGGGTTCAACGGTTCCAGGTTTGACATTGACGGTCAAAATAGTGCCCAGCCGGTTCACCAGCCAGGTTTGGCCGCCGGTTTCCCCGTACACCTTTTTAACGGCTTCTTCCGTAAAGGGTTGGTTGGTTTCCGCCGTATATTGCGCATAAAGGTCTTGCACGTTTTTTAAAGAAAATGGGGGCAGTTCCACATGATCGGCAATATTAAAGGGAGACACGCCGCCCACCACAAGTTTGGTTATATTGCGAATGCCGATAAGCCCGACGGAATAGAGGGCTTTTTGCTTGACGCCTTTATATTCAAGGTATAAATCCCTTAACGCATACAGGAAATTTGCCAGATCACCGGGCGGGATGCCGTCAAATTCGTCGATGAAAACCACGATCTTTTTAAATTGGATAATCCGGTTCAGCTCTTCGAATAACTGGCTGAATGAGATATGATCGGAGAGATGAAAGCCATCTAAAAATTGCTTTACTGTTTCGGTTTTTTCGCATTGGACTTCTTCTAACCGCGTTATCAATTGCCTATGGAATTTCTCTTCCAGCAAGGAATAGAAGCGGGGGATGTCCAGGCTTTTATATTTTTGGAAACTTAATATGATGGCGACATACGTCTTATCTTTGTGCAATTCAGCGCGTATTCCCTCAAGGAATGTCGTCTTCCCGCTCTGTCTCGGGGCAAACATGGAAAAATACCGGCCCCGGTCTACCATGGTTTTAATGTCTTGATTATCGGAGTTGACAACATTTTCTAAAGGAACATAATAGGACATCTCAGGGTCTACTACCCCTGATTTTTCGAATATTCGTACCGGTTTTCGATAAGGCTTAGCATTTATATTTCCTGTATTTTCGTTCATGTTTTAATGATATTTCACGGGTCAAGATTTGTCAAGGGTTTGAAAGAGAATTAAGCGGGACAATTTTTAAGGGTTGAAATGTCGCCGGATTTCCTGTAAAATTAAGATTCAAACCGGACAACAGGAAAAACGGAGGACAGTTTGGCGAAATAAAGGGTTAGTGTTCAGTGGTCAATTGACTCTTGATAAAAATTTCTAATTCACCCAAAAATTCCTTCATATCATTTAAATCTTTGATGACCTCTTCTTTCTCAAAAATTACGAAATCATCATAATCACCCTCTTGCCTCTTATCGAATGCCCGGTTATAAATTTTATAAAACTTTGCGTCAATCTTTCCAGTGGCTACAAATTCTTTATTAAACCATCCTTTTAAGGTAACGTGCTTTGCCGTTGAAAAATTTTCAAGAATTGAAAGTGCATGCACTATATAGAAAATCGCGTAATAAATTCTATTCTCAGCAAGTCGGAGTTTGTTATTAGCAAGTGCAAGTTCAGCTTCCTGGGCCGTTTCCTTTGCCCTATCCATACGGTACTTCATTAAATCCAGTTTACGTTGCTCCATAGAAAATTCCTTCTTTCATTATCATCTCCCGGAAAGGGGTCCAACGGTTTCTTAATTCGCTCTCTTGATAGGCTTTTATATCGATGACTACATTTTCTTTTAACTCGATTTCCGCGATAATATCGTATATTTGATTTTTTTCTTTCCAATCTAATTTATGGTCGAATGTTAGCAGTAGATCGTAATCGGAGTCTTCCGCACGGCTTCCCCTGGACCGGGAGCCAAAAAAATATGTTCCTTTGAAATCGGTAAAGCGAGATTTTATGATACGATTAACTTGCTTAATCAAGGATGTTGCTTTCATATCAGCTACAATAAACGAAATTAGCCAAAATGTCAAGTGGTATCAAAATTTCCCAGCAATTCTCATTTTGTCCTATAAAATAGAAATTTTAATTTGGGCAGACACGGGGGCCTGCCCCTACAAAATCGAAAACTCATGACCATTCAGGATTTCAATTAATTTATGTAGAAGTGTCGCGGCGCCCCCCCGTGGTCGCCCTAAAATTATTCAAAATGAGAATTGCTGTATGACAAAAAATAAACACCCGTTGGAACAGGCTATGCCTGTTCCCTACAATTACCAACTATAGGGTGATGCACCGATTCATAAACCTTCCTGCTTGCTTCGTCCAATACCGATGGTGAAGCTGGTTATTTTCTTATCTTCCGGGCCGTGATACTGGGGTTTGCAGGGGGCGCCCACCGGCGACCGCGGATCGAATATAACAAGATAACCCGCGGCAACGCCTTCCGACGCCAAATACTTCGCCGATACCTGTTCGATGCCTTCTTTCTGTATCACGGTTACATCGGCATAAGGGTTCACTTTGGTCTCGATAATGTATCTCCGGCCTTTATAGGTTAAAAGAATATCCATTCTTCCCAACCCGCTGGACACTTCACACCTGAGTTCGCCTTCTCCGCCTTTTATGAATGGGTAAAGCCATGCGGTCAACAGGAATTGCCCGGTCTTCTCATAGGGTTTATCCCCTTGATAAAATGCCCTGACGCCGATCTGGGCAATGTATTGGTTAAAATTCACCAGGATCCGTTCAATATCCAGGCGTTCCCCGGGAAGCGTATATTCCACTAAAGAAATTTCCTGGAGTGTTTTCGCCTCCCTGAAAAAAGCTTTAACATGAATGGCTTTATATATGTTATTGGCGACAACGGCATGGCCGTCTTTATTTTTTATAAGACCATACTGTTCCAACCACGATTGTTCCTCATCGTAGGGCTGGTATTCGACATGATCAAACACAATCTCTACAAAGGTCTCCTTGTACAGTTTGGCTTTTTCGTAAAGGTTGTCGAAGTGGTCATTTTTCTCATACAGCAGGATTTGAATGGCCTTATCGACATCCTTTTCATCGATGGGTTCCACGGTTCCGGGTTTGACATTGACGGTCAAAATAGTGCCCAGCCGGTTCACCAGCCAGGTTTGGCCGCCCGTTTCCTCGTATACCTTTTTAACGGCTTCTTCCGTAAAGGGTTGGTTGGTTTCCGCCGTGTATTGCGCATAAAGGTCTTGCACGTTTTTTAAAGAAAATGGGGGCAGTTCCACATGATCGGCGATATTATAGGGAGATACGCCGCCCACAACGAGTTTGGTTATATTGCGAATGCCGATAAGTCCGACGGAATAGAGGGCTTTTTGCTTGAGACCTTTATATTCGTGATACAACGTCCGTAAAGCATTAAGAAAATTTGCCAATTCGTGCAATGGGATGCCGTCGAATTCGTCTATGAAAATAACGATCTTTTTAAATTGAAGAATACGGTTTAATTCATTAAAATACATCCGGAGGGAAATATGGTCCGTTAAATGATGACTTTCTAAAAAACAATTTACGACATCGGCCTTTTCGCAGTGAACCTCTCTCAGCCTGTTTATTAATTGTTCGTAGAGATTTTTTTCAATTAGGGAATAAAAAGTGCTTTTTTCTAATTCCTTGTAATCCAGGAAATTTAATAAAACAGCCACATAGGTAGGATCGCCGTGCAACAAGCGGCAGGTTTCTTTAAGGAATGTCGTCTTCCCGCTTTGTCTCGGGGCAAACATGGAAAAATACCGGCCCCGGTCTACCATGGTCTTAATGTCTTGATTATCGGAGTTGACAACATTTTCTAAAGGAACATAATAGGACATCTCAGGATCTACTACCCCTGATTTTTCGAATATTCGAACCGGTTTTCGATACGGCTTTTCATTCATATTTCCAGTTTTTTCGTTCATGTTTTAATGATATTTCACGGCTTAAGATTTGTCAAGGGTTTCAAGGAAAATTAAACAGGAAGTGGGCTCCTATACCAACATCAAATCCTTGTAATCTGTGCAAAACTCTTTGCGTCGGCATTCCACACACCGCTTCCCCATCCAGACCAGGTCGAACTGCTCCATGACCTGCCGGATAATATCCGGGTCGGTGGTTATAAAACCCGCTTCGAAATTCCTGCGGTGGTGACTCTTCGCACCCATGCCGGCGCCGGTAAGATTGGCGCTGCCCGAATAGGCGATCCTGCCGTCCACTACCACAGTCTTGAAATGCACCCGCGGACACTGGATACGTTCCATGCCGGTAATAAGATTGGGATAACGATCGAAATCCAGGCGAAACGCCGGCCCGGGTTCTTTGGCATGGAGCAAACGCACCGCAACCCCCCGCTCCAACAAACCGGAAAGTATCTCAAGAAAAGGGACCATCTTTTTTCCTTTATGGACATAAAGGTCTTTCAAATCGGACGTTCCCAGCCAGAGAAACTCCCTGGCAGTCATTACCGTCTCCAGGATTACCCGGCGGTATATCTCTTCATCTGCAATAAATTCCGTTTTCGCCATGATTGTATTGTACCAAATGGTATTATATATCAACCCCTTGTTTTTTACAAAATTTTCTTCCCTCAGCCCCCACAGCCCTCAAAGTGAAAAAGCTTGAGTTTCTTTTCCCATCGTGGTATTATTTAACATGAATCTAATACCGGTATTTAAGATATGAAAAGCAAACAAAAACACCGCATAAGGAGGAAATAAAAATGAAAGATAAAAGAGAGCAAAAAAAGATCGGTTCTAAATGTAGAGTATTCGCAGTTCTTTTATGCATGGCCTTTGCTATTTTCTTTGTCGCCAATGGACTTATATATGCGTCTGTCCAGCGTTCCGGGATTTTAGGGATGGGAGAACATTTAACCGAGGTAGGAGTATGGGGGGATGGATTAAGTTGCGCTGCATTTGCCCAGTATAACCGGCTCTATATGGGCAGCGGCAGGACCATGATTATTCATGATACCAGTATTCCCACAGCCCCGCAAAAGATGGGCAGTGTGACGTTGGATACGTTTATATACTCTATTTATGTTTCCGGGGACTACGCCTATGCTGCAATATGGGATAAAGGTCTCCAGGTGGTGGATGTATCTGACCCTTATCACCCGCGGGTCCTGGGGATTTGTGACACCCCCGGCATCGCCAGGGAAGTGTATGTCCAGGGGATCTATGCTTATGTGGCGGATTATGACAAGGGATTGAGAATTATCGATGTGTCAAACCCGTCGGCGCCAACAGAGGTAGGCTGCCTGGATACTCCGGGGCAAGCCTGGGGTGTCTGCGTTTCCGGGAATTATGCCTATGTAGCGGATCATAGTGAAGGGTTGAGAATTATAAATGTTTCAACCCCGTCAGCGCCTTTTGAGGTTACTCACCTGGATTTTTCAGGGGATACCGAAAAAGTGGTGATATCCGGGATATATGCATATGCAGCGGATTACATGGCAGGTGTGAACGTTATCAATATAAGTGTACCGGAAGCCCCGGTAATTGTCGGCGTCATTTATAACCTGTACGGCACGGAAATTTTCGTATCCGGCAATTATCTTTACAAAGGAGGCAGTAGTGGATATTTTTATATTTTCAATATTTCCAACCCGGCTTCACCTTATAAGGTAGGCGAGTTTTGGAATAAGTCGCAATTCATCTATGATATTTCCGTATCCGCTAATTATGCTTACGTGGCGGCAGCCGATTACGGAGTACGCATACTAGATGTCTCCAATGTGGCTGCCCCGGTGGAAGCAGCGAATATTGATACGCCGCACCGTGCCATGGCAGTGGATGTGTCCGGGAACTATGCCTATATCGCCAACGATAAAGACGGATTGCAAATTATCGATATATTAAACCCTACAGCCCCCTGCCGCGTCGGTTTCCTGGGTACCCCCGGGTATGCCTATAGCGTCCGGGCGTCGGGTAATTATGCCTTTGTTGGGGAAGCCGGTGGATATTTGCGGATTATTAATGTTTCCAATCCTGCCTCTCCTACGCTGGTGGGAACCTGGAGCAACGGTGCAGGCGTAAATGGGCTCGATGTAAGGGGTAATTATGTTTATGTAGCCAATGCAAGCCTGGGGTTGAAAGTCATCGATGTGACCAATCCTGCCGCTCCCACACAAGTGGGTTCCCTGGATACACCAGGATCTGCTTCCGATGTGATGGTTTCAGGAAATTATGCTTATATCGCCGATTTTCAAAATGGTTTATATATTGCCAATATATCCAATCCTACTGCGCCGTTTTACGTCGGGAGTTTGCCTGCTTCAAACATCAGGAGTCTTTATGTATCCGGTTCATATGCATACCTGGCAGAATATGGTCTTGGTTTAAGGATTGTTAATATACAGAACCCGGCAAGTCCCACTGTAGTAGGTTCACACGGGGGGTTTAGTTATAGGATCAATGTGAAAGGCTCGTATGCGTTTGTCGCTGGCGGTACTAATGAAGTACGGGTTCTCGATATCAGTAACCCGGCTTCCCCGGTGGAAGTTGCCTATAATGCATCGCTGCTTTGCACTTTTGGTATCGATATCTCCAACAATTATGCGTATGTCGCCAATGGCGAATGCGAGCTGTCTATCTTTGATGTATCGAATTATACTTCCTTCATCCGGGTTACGGCGCCCAATGGCGGGGAAAATTGGGAAGAAGGCACTGAGCAATCGATCACCTGGACCAGCCCCGGTATCATAGGAAATGTAAAAATTGAATATACCCCGGATAACATGGATACCTGGATAGAGATAACCTCTTCAACGGAAAATTCAGGTACTTTCACCTGGACAATTCCGCAGGATTCTTCATCCCAATGCCGGGTCAGGGTGACGGATTCAACCGGGACGATTTCCGATGTCAGCGATGCGGTATTCACTATTACTCCACCACCATCACTGACCTTGACCACACCCAACGGCGGCGAAAATTGGGAAGGCGGCGCAAGTAATAATATTACCTGGACTTCCACCGGGGCCATCGATAATGTCAAACTTGAATATTCTATCAACAACGGCAGTTCCTGGGATACCATTATCGATTCCATTGCCAACAGCGGCTTCTATAATTGGACCGTCCCCAATTCACCCTCAACCAATTGTTTAGTTAAAGTCAGCGATATCGACGGTCCTGCTTCCGATCAAAGCAATGCTGTTTTTACCGTTGTTACAGGGCGAACCGTTACAGTAACCGCACCCAACGGCGGCGAATCCATCGAAGGAAACACCTCTTATTCAATCACCTGGGCCACTACCGGCAATATACCCAATGTGAAGATCGAATATTCCACCAGCAGCGGAAGCTCATGGAATACCATTGCCGCTTCTACCGCCAACACCGGTTCTTATAATTGGACTGTCGCCAATACCGCTTCCACCAATTGTTTAGCTAAAGTCAGCGATATCGACGGTCCTGCTTCCGATCAAAGCAATGCTGTTTTTACCATTGTTCCAGGGCGAACCGTTACAGTAACCGCACCCAACGGCGGCGAATCCATCGAAGGAAACACCTCTTATTCAATCACCTGGGCCACTACCGGCAATATGCCCAATGTGAAGATCGAATATTCCACCAACAACGGAAGCTCATGGAATACCATTGCCGCTTCTACCGCCAACACCGGTTCTTATAATTGGACTGTCGCCAATACCGCTTCCACCAATTGTTTAGTTAAAGTCAGCGATATCGACGGTCCTGCTTCCGATCAAAGCAATGCTGTTTTTACCATTGTAGCGTATCGTTCCATTACGGTAACTTCTCCCAATGGCGGCGAATCCTGGGAAGGGAATACATCTTACCCGATTACCTGGACAAGCACCGGCAGTATCGTCAATGTCATGATCGAATATTCCACCAACAACGGAAGTTCCTGGAATACCATTGCCGCTTCCACAGCCAACAGCGGTTCCTACAATTGGACCGTTCCCGATACACCGTTCACCACCTGCCTGGTAAAAATCAGCGATGTTAGCGGTCCCGCTTCCGATCAATGCAACGCGGTGTTTGCCATTGTGGCATATCGAACCATTACCGTCACATTGCCCAACGGCGCGGAAAACCTCCTGGCAAATACCATTTACCCCATTACCTGGACCAATACCGGCAGCATTCCCAACGTTAAAATCGAATACTCCACCAACAACGGCAGCTCATGGAATACGATTACCGCTTCAACTACCAATATCGGTTCCTATAATTGGACCATCCCCGCCTCCGCCTCCACTTCCTGCCTGGTAAAAGTCAGCGACGCTGCCGGACCTGCCCTCGATCAAAGCAACGCCGTCTTTACCATTTCAAACGTCACTTACTGCACTTCCTCCGGCTCCAGCCAGACCCGCGGATATATCTCCAGTGTCCAGGTCGGATCGTTGGACAATTCCTCCGGCAGTTCCACCTACTCCAATTTCACAGCATTAAATGCCAATGTGACCTCCGGCGGCAGCGCCGGCGTTTCCTTAACTCCCACATTTCCCGGCAGTACTTACACCGAATACTGGAAAATATGGATCGATTACAACCGGGATGGCGATTTCGCAGATAGCGGTGAAAACGTTTATAGCGGTTCGGGAAAAACAACCAAAACCGGGAGTTTTACAGTACCGTCAGCAACTTTAAAAGGAACGGCGCGCATGAGGGTTTCCATGAGGAGCGGAAGCAACCCGTCAAACTGCGGATCATTTAACTATGGTGAAGTCGAAGACTATACGGTAAACATTCAATAGGACCCCTCTGCGAGGGGTTTTATCCAGGTCCTTCGGACCTTTGACCAACGAACGGGCCGCTTTATTGCGGCCCGTAATATTTAAAATTACATACCGGCTATTGATAACGGCGATAAATGACAGCGCTGTAGATACCGGTAACGCCTTCTTTACTATTTATAGATAATAGTCGAAAATTTAAACTGCTGCCGGCCAATAATCCATCCGGTGAGATTGTGAGAAAGATTTCCCGGGATGTCGGATGACCCGGATGGATTTTGGCGATCCCCTGATACCGTGGAGTGCACTAAGAAAATAGATATTGCCGCCGCAAAATCTAAGGTCGATTGTAGAAAAATTGAGACTGAATGTGGCAAAGCCAGGGGTGACTGTGGAAAAGCTGGGGCCGACTGTGGAAAAGTTGAGACCGACAGTGGAAAAGTTGGGGACGACACCACAAAAGCTGGGGCCGACAGTGGAAAAGTTGGGGACGACACCGCAAAAGCTGGGACCGACAGTGGAAAAGTTGGGGGCGACTGTGGAAAAGCTGGGGCCGACACCACAAAAGCTGGGACCGACTGTGGAAAAGCTGGGACCGACTGTGGAAAAGTGAAGGCCGTCGCCAAAAAAGTTGATCTCGTCGCTAGAAAAGCAGTGGATATCACCATAAAATTTCTACTTGAGCCTATGAGGATGAGGAGAATCCCGGATACCGGGAATTGGGAGGTATCAAATCTTACCAGGGCCATGAGAAACCTTCCGCCAACGGTCCCGATACACCTCGCCTACCCGTACCTCTTGAACCGCCAGTACTTCCTGTACCACCCGTTCTTCCGGCAGCTAAAGGAGCCGGAAAGTGTTCACAGTGGAATCTTCCGTTACGGTCCTACAAAACGCTCCTCCTCGCAGAGGGGGGGAAAAATGAACCGTTCCGGGCAATTAACTGCCGCCCTCTACCTCTAAACTTACTATTTTTTTCAAGCTTATAACCCGGTATTAATCAAAAGGACCGGGAAGATACCGCGTTAGTTCGGAATTTTCCCGGTTTACAAATTTTAAAACCAATGATAAGTTATATTTTAAAATTAAGAAAATGAACTCGTGTGATCTCTAAAGGGCATTTCAGAGAAGAGGAAACATACGAATATAAACCATAAAAAGAAAGAGACGGATTTCTCCCATGGAGGATAAAAATTAATAAACCACGAATATATTTCTTGAGTTTTGTACTGCTAATAACGGCCTTTTCCCTGTCTACTTGCAAAGAAGCATTATTAACGGCCCCGGACAAAGCGACGTTAATAGTAACCGTAAACCCACCATCTATACCCCTGGGCGGCCAGGCCATGGTCCGGGTCATGGGTTACAAAGCCGGCGGAACCCCATTACCCGACGGTACAAAAATCTTCTTCGCCGCCGACATCGGCGCCATCGAACCGATGAAAGAAACCCAAAACGGGTTGGCCGAAGCCCTATTCCAGTCAAATGACAACCGCTCCGGCGCAGCCGCCATTACCGTCACCTCCGGCAAAGCCGAGGTCACCCCGGACCCGGTAACCATTACCATCGGCGCCGCGGCATTGGAATCATTGGTTTTAAGCGCCGATCCCACCGTCCTGCCGCCGGGCGGCGGTTTTTCCACCATCCGGGTAACCGCCTATGACGGGGCCCTTAATACCCTTCCCAACATCGCCGTCATCCTCTCCACCGACGCCGGCGAATTGAACAGTAAAGGCAACCCCCTCACCACCGACGCCGGCGGTAAGGTCGAAGACCTGCTGAATACCCATACTGCCGCACAAGTGACCGCCGCCTGCGGCGATGTTACCGGGAGTATCGCCGTTACAGTGGACACCGACCAGCCGCCCAGCGCCTCCTTTGTCTACTCCCCCGGCGGTCCCGGGGTGGGGGAGACCGTATATTTCAACGCCGCCGCTTCCTCGGACCCCGACGGCAATATCGTATCGTATGAATGGGATTTTGGCGACGGCGGCGCCGGGACCGGTCAAAAAAGCGAGCACCGTTATAACAAGGCCGGCGCTTATGCCGTCGTTCTGGCGGTCCGGGACAACAGCGGGAATCGCGGGGTTGACAGTCAGACCGTGACTGTCCAGGGGGGCAGTAACCCCACCGCTTCTTTCGAATATTCCCCGGCCAATCCCGTGGTTAATCAAGATATCTATTTTAACGCTTCCGCATCCTCAGACCCCGACGGAACCATCCAATCCTATTCCTGGAACCTGGGGGACGGCGGCGTTGCTTCCGGACAGACCATTAGCCACCGCTACGCCGGCGCCGGGCAATATACCGTTGTACTGGTGGTTACCGACAACAGCGGCAATACCGGGACCACGGACAAACAAATCACCGTTACCAGGGGCCAGGCCCCCACCGCCCGGTTTTCATACTCGCCCCAAAACCCCATTAGCGGCGATACCGTCTATTTCAACTCGACGCAGTCCTCCGACCCGGACGGCGTCATTACGTCATGGCAGTGGAATTTTGGCGACGGCGGCAGGGGCGTGGGGGAAAATCCCGCCCACCGGTATCAAGAAGCCGGGGACTATGTCGCGACCCTGACCGTAACCGATAACGACGGCAATGAAGGCCATACTTCCCAGGAAATAACCGTCAAAGATAACCGCGAACCCACCGCAACGTTGGAGTTTTCCCCGGCGGTTCCCAAAGTAGGGGATACGGTTTTCTTCGATGGCTCCGGTTCCTCGGATACAGACGGCGCCATCGTTAGCTGGCAGTGGAATTTTGGCGACGACGTTACCGGCGGCGGTAAAACCGTGACGCACCAATATGCATCCGCCGGGACATATACCGTTGTGTTGACGGTCACGGATAACCGGGGCGCCGTCGACAGCGCCGGGAAGATCATAACGGTGATCGAATGAAAATGACTCCGACCCCAGGGGGGGAAAAAATATCGCCCGTCAAACGGTGTATCATCCTCATCGGGCTTATTCTACTTATTATACCGGACCCCGGCTGCGCCGTGCGCAAGCAATTCAGGTTGGGGGACCGGGCCTTCCGCAACAAAGACTGGGACCGCGCCGTTCAATATTTTCTTAAAGTCGTGGGCAAGGACCCGGGTAACGTCGAATACCGCATCTCCCTTTCCAAAGCCCTGATTTCCGCTTCCAATTACCATTTAAACCAGGGAAAACAGTTTGTAAACGACGGCCTACTGAACCCGGCATTGGTGGAATTCGCTAAAGCCATGGATTACAACCCGGGAAACAATGAGGCCAGGGAACAAAAACGCCGCCTTTTGAAACGGTTGAAAGAACTGGAAAAAGCGCAGCGGGAAAAGACGGAAATTGAAACATTAAAAGAAAAAGTCGCCGGCCGGGAACCTGCCGCGCCGGATGTAAAATTCAAGAAAAAACCCTATACTTTAAAATTTGTGCGCACTGATCTGGCCCAGGTATTCAGCGCCCTGGAGAAATCCAGCGGCGTTCATTTTATTTTCGATGAAGCGTTTAAGAGCCAGAAGATCGCCCTTAACCTGGAAGATGTCTATTTCATGGAGGCGCTCCATAAGATCATGCTCCAGGCGAAACTATTTTATAAAGTAATCGATGACCACACCGTCATGGTCATACCCGACACCCCGGCCAAGCGCAAAGAGCATGAAGAACAGGTCATGAAGACTTTTTTTCTCAGCAACGGCGATCCCGATACTATCCAAAAAATCGTACAAAGCCTGACCGGTATGAAGAGCATGGCCGTGGATAAGGACCTCAATAGCCTGACCGTCGCCGGGACGCCGTCCGAAGTGAAACTGGCGGAAAAAATAATCCGCACCCATGATAAACCCAAAGGCGAACTGTTTATGGATATCGAGATTATCGAAGTGAACCGCACCCGCGCCAGGGATTACGGCATCGAATTGAGCCAGTACCAGATGACGGAAACCTATTTACCGGAAACAGGAAGCGATACCGCGACCGCCGCGTCGGCTGTCTCAACCATTCGGCTCAATATGCTGCCCCACACCGACGCATCGGATTACCTGCTGACCCTCCCTTCGGTAAATTACAAGTTATTAAGAACCGACCGTCATTCGCGGATAAAAGCGCAGCCGCAATTGCGGGTAGTGGACCGGGAGCGGGTTAAAGTCCGGCTGGGGGATAAAGTGCCCATTCCCACCACCACGTTCGTTCCTTACAACACCGCCGGTCCGGCCCAACAGCCCATTACCTCTTACCAGATGGAGGCCATCGGCATCAATATCGACCTGACCCCGCGGATCCATCATGACGGCCTGGTGACGTTGAAACTGGAGTTTGAATTGACATTTATTACCAACCCCGGCACCGAGCGGCTGCCGCCCACCATCGGCAACCGTTCCGTGACCACCATGATCAAGCTGCGGGACAATGAGACCGGCATCCTGGCCGGGTTGCTGCGGGATACCGAACGGAGGTCCCTGCAGGGGTTCCCCGTGCTTTCGGAGCTGCCTATTTTGAAAGAGATTTTTTCCGGCAATAAAAAAGAAGTCGAGCAGACCGATATCATCTTAACATTGACGCCGCGGATCATTCGGTTCCCCGAAGTGCTGGAAGAGGACCTGGAAAGGGTGTGGTCCGGGACCGCGCAGCGGCCCGAATTGAAAACCGCGCCGCCCACGCTGCGTATGAAAGAAGAGGAAACCGGGACAGAAACGCCGAAACCGGGGACGCCGCCAACGACGCCGCCAACAACAACTTCAACAACGCCAACAACGTCGGCGCCGATAACGCCGGCAGGATTTACCGTCTCCTTGCAGGGACCGCCGGCCCCCGTCGCCGTTGGCAATGAGTTCTCCGCGGCTTTAAGCATAGCAGGAAAAGAGGATATCAAAGTTATTAAAATCCAATTGGCAATAGACCCAAAAGTGTTACAGGTCAAAGAAATCAGTGAAGGAACATGGTTAAAAGAGAAGGATACGCGCATTAATTTATTTAAAACCTTTGACAATCAAACAGGCAAGATCATTATTAATGTTACCATGGACGCCCCCGCCGGGGAAGGTCAAAAAGAATTGGCCGTTATCTATTTCCGGGCAATAGGCGCGGGAAGTATTTCCCTGGAAACGCCCGTAACTTTCGAGGTCCTGGATGCCAATTTGAAGAAGACCGGGGCCGCATTTTCAGGGGCGACCGTTCGTGTTGTGGAATAACGCATGAAATATGAGGTATGAAACGAAAAGTTTGAAATAAGGAGCCATCCCATGTGTATATCGAAACGTACTAATGAAATAATAATCAGCGTTCTATTATTATGGGTTTTTACCTGTTTTTGTTTTTCCCGCCCGGCGGCGCAAGAAAGCGAAAGCATCGCCGTAGGAGAAATCACGGTAAAAGGGGCCGGTCTGAAGATCGACCCCGCCCGGCAGAGCGTACCGGTTAACACGGAAACCGCGGTAAATACGGTTTTTTCCGTAGAAGACGCCGGGATGCTCCAGGGGATGCTGGTCAAAGGGACCCTCCGGGGACCCGGCATCAATGGCCCCATTACTCTTACCACCCTGCCCAACCACCCCTTTGCCATCCCCGGCTTTCCCGTCAAAGGCGCCTACACATTGGAGGATATCCGGCTGGAACGTAACGGCGTTATTCTTGCCGCCGCCGAACCGGCGCGGGCGGTTATCGACGTGATGGATATCGTCGTGACCCGCGTGGAAACCCGGCCGCTGACCCTGGAGGAAATCCGCCAAAAAGGCATCGTCATTTCCCAGGATAACTTTTCCGTATACAACTTCTCCGTGGGGTTCCTGGTGAACAGCCAGACCGTCACCCTGGAATTTCCCATGGTTTACTCCGGCGGCAGCGTTTATATCCCCAGCGGCGGCGGCGGCGGCGGCGGATCGGGCATAGGCGGTCGAGTGAGCCGCCATGAGCCCATTCCTATCCTTTTCCAATTGCCGGATATTCAAAGCGATCCTTCCGGTTCGGAACAGGGAAGCGCCCAAAAAACCATCTCCGGGGTAGTCATATTTAATAATGATATCGCTTTTTTAAACCAATTCTTCAGCGTGATGTTCATCGTATCCAACCATGCGCCCGACGGCAGTAATCTGGCATTAAAGGATTTGACCGCCAAAATCACTTTTCCCGACGGCTTGCGGGAAGCGCAAACCAATCCGCCCCATATATTGGGCGCCGCCATACCCGTGCGCTGTCCCGGGCCCGACGGCAAAATCGGCACCGCCGACGACCTGGATATTATCCTGGCTACTTTCAGCGGCATGGCCGAATTCCTGGCCGAAGGACTCAAAGAAGGAACCCATATCGTCGCCATCGATTTCGCGGGGACCTTAACCGGCCTACCATCGGGCGATGCCCCGGTTTCCGGGAAAGCCTCCGGCGCGGTAATCGTACGCAACCCCAAGTTTTCCGTGACCTTTTCCCACCCATCCGTGATCCGGGAGGGGGAGGAGTATGATATTTACGTCGCCATGACCAATACATCCCCGGCGGCCGCCAACCTGGTCTCCCTCGCCATGCCTGCAAGTCGCCTCATCGGTACGGCGCTGCTGAGCGACGAGACGGTCTCCTTCGAGACCATTGCCCCGGCCGAATCCGGGACGGCAAAGTTCCACATGATCGCCAAAGAGACGGGACGCGTAAGGGCCTCGGCCTTTGCCGCCGAAGGCGGCGTGTCCGGCAAATTCGTGCTGAGCGCCGGCGTCGGGGAAAAGGGCATTCCCCTTTCACCCGATACATTGGTCCTTCCCCAGTGCGCCTATTCGCTGCCCAATGATTTGATTAATGCGTCGTTGATGCTTTTGGGCGAAGCCTACAGCATCGCCGCCACCCCGGCCGGCGGACTGCCCCAGGGGCTGCCCTATATTAGCCGGGAAACCGTCAAAGAACGGGCCGTGGAATTCGCCGAGGCCGGCCAGCGCCTGGAATACGGGGATAACCTTATTAAAACCGTGGAAATATTAACCCTGGACTGGTTGGGCAGCCGGGTGCAGGAAATCAACTTCGATATCCTGCGGCGCCTGACGTCCAAAGGTGTAAAACTGGCCCAGGAACAGGCCAAAATATTTAACGAAGAACTTAAAACCCAGAGCACCGTTGAATTTCAACGGGCCTTTACCGGGAACTGTTCCTATAAACCGCCCTTTTTCTCCGCGCTGCTCTCTTTTAACGGCGGCGATGGCGGCAGCGGCGACGGCGGGAGGAGCGCGTATTTAAGAATTACCGATTATTATCGAAACAAACTCTCCGACGAAGACCCGCAATTAATCCGCCAGGTCCCTTACGGCGAGTTTTATTTAATGAACGACGGCGCCGGCAACCCCGTGGATTTTGCCTTGATCGGTTCCCTTGACGCCAAAAATCCTATCTATACCGTTCAAATCCTGGGGCAGGCGGAAGGAAGTTTCGATCTGTCATTGATCGTTCCCACAACGGGCGGTGAATTCCGGCAGGTGGTATTTCCCGGGGTTTCAAGCGCCCCCGGTTCCGTATCAACGATTACCGTAAACATAAATGCCCCCGGCCCGGATTTTACGTTGGTCACGGACCTCAACAACGACGGCCAGGCCGAGACGCAAACCAACGGCAATACCGTAACGCTTCAAGCTCCGGCGCTGCAACTGATCGGCGCTGTCCAGGATTGCGGCGCCGATGACGCCGGCCACGTTACTGCACTGTTTTTCAACCGGCCCGTGGACCCGGAAACCGCCAAAGATAAAACCAATTATTTTATCGAGGGCAAAAAAATCTACGCCGCTTATCGACAGCCTTCGGGCCGGGTGGTGTTAATCGGGAGCGATAATCCCATTTCACCCTTTGTCGAGAGCAGGGTTAAAGTGGAGAATTTAAAAGATACCGCCGGTGGGCCGCTGACGCCGTCGCCGGTGGAAGTACCCATTAAAGCCACCATCAAGACCCCGGGCGGCGTCGTTTACGGCCTCATATTGACGGCCGAAGGCCAACCCGTTTCCCGGGCCAAAATTCAACTGCTGGAAAAGGATGGCGATATCGTGACCCGCTCTTTTGCAGTCAGCGATTCCTCAGGCAATTACCAATTCGATTTTGTCCGCATCCTGGCCTCGCCTTTTAAAATCGAAGTGCTGGACCCCGCCAGCGGCAAAAGCGAAAGCGTCGGCGCCCGCATCATGACCCACGGCCAGCGGCTGAAAATAGATGTGGTCATGCGGGGCAGGGGCGGCGTCAAGGGACGCGTAATTAAAACCGACGGTACGCCGGCGTCCGAAGCCGTCGTAAGCGGCAGGGCGGAAAATTCCCCCGGCGGAGAATCTTATCATGCCGTCGCCAATGCCGCGGGCGAATATTTTATCGCCGATCTTCCCCTCGGCAACATCAACCTTTACGCCGTTTCCGGCAGCATGCGCGGGGCCGCCGCTGCTTCGATCTCTTCTCCCGGGCAAATCCAGGAAGTCGATATAACCGTGGCGGCGGGAAAAACCGCCGGCGTTTCCGGACGTGTATTAAAAAGCGACGGCGTTACCCCCGTCGCCGAAACCTATGTGAACCTTTATGGGGCCAATTACTATCAAAACAGCAGTCAAACGGATGAAAACGGTTTTTTTCAATTTTCCCCCGTACCCGTGGGCGGATTTAGCATCGACGCCTTTAATCCCCTGACCGGGAGCGTGGGCGGCCATGTCGCCGGTCAATTGGTAGAAAACCAGGTGTTTAACGCCGCCATTATATTAAGGGGAACCGGACGGATTTCCGGGACCGTGAAAAATTATGACGGCAGCTTACAGGCCGGCGTCCTGGTGTACCTGGTAAACACCTCTTTTTATATGAACACCGGCGCCGACGGCGCTTTCGATTTCCCGGGAGTCCCGGTGGGGTCTTACAGCGTCATGGCAGCCAGTCGAACATTGAATGTGACCACTTCCGCCGCCGTCAAGATCATCGCCGAAGGGCAGCAGGTCAATACCGCCCTGGTATTCCCGGACAATCGCAAAGGCAGTATTGCCGGCACCCTGTATGATGTGGACGGCGTCACACCCGTTCCCAACACACAGGTATATGTTTGCGATGGGAATTACATTGTACGGGGCCAGGCGCAAACCGGCAGCGTAGGTCAATTCCAGGTAGCCAATCTCTCAACCGGCAGTTACATGGTATTCCTGGAACGGGACGGTTTGGCCGGCATCGCCAATACAGCGGTTCAATTCCCCGGCCACCTGGCCCAATGCAATGTGAAACTTCGGGGCAAAGGAAAAGTCATCGTGGATGTTTTCGCACCCGACGGCCAGACCGGGATCATGGCGGATGTTCAATTTAACCGCCTGGCGTTTCAAATGAAACAAGGCGATATGATCGGTTTTTGCGGCCAGGAAGGGCAATATACCACGGGCCAAAACGGGCGCCTGGAGATCGCCGATGTTTTTATGGGGGATTTTTCGGTTTTCGCCCAGAACGCTTTTTATCCCCGCGGCGCTTCGTACCGGGGCAAGATAACTACCCAGGGCCAGGAAGTAAAGGTAAAACTGGTCATGAGACCCACCGGGAAAGTGACCGGGAAAGTGGTATCCTATGACGGCGTAACAGAAGTTCCCGGCGCCCGGGTGCAATTAAAGGCCGGGTTGCTGCCCGCGCAGGCCCTGGATGCCGGCCCCAACGGTGAATTTCAATTTACCCTGGTTCCGCCGGGGTATTTTGAAGTTAAGGCGGAGGATACGGTTGCCGGTTTTAAAGGCAACCTGGCGGGTAATATCGGCGAAGACGGCGATACCGTTGACGTGACGGTGCGGCTGCTGGGCCGCGGCCAGGTAAGCGGTACTGTCAAAAACAAATCCGAAGAGTTCATTGCCAATGCCGCCGTGATGCTGAAAAATATCGGCTTCCCCGATGAAACCTTCGAGGCTACCGCCGACGGCAACGGCCATTTTACCATTTACAATGTATCGGAAGGGTCTTTTTTCGTGACCGCCGTTGATCCCGTTTCACGGTTAGGTGGGCGGGCGCAGGGCAAAATATCCGGCCACAACGCCCAGGTGGAAGTGAATGTGTATATCGATCCCTCGGGTAAGGTATCCGGGAAAGTCTTAAGCCCGGACGGGACCACAGTGATGGCCAATGTGCAGGTGGTGCTGAACCATTCCAGGTTCGGCGATCTGCCCATCGGTTATTACTATACCGGTGAAACCGGCCAGTTCGAGTTTGAGAGGATTCCTTCGGGCTCGTTTGTACTGGAAGCCTATCACCCGGCTTCCGGCAGGAAAGGGAAAAAGTGGGGTACACTGGTTAGCGAAGGGCAGGTGGTGGAACTGGATATCTCCCTGGAAGGCCGCGGTACAGTGAGCGGGACTGTTTTTGACGGCTCGCGGGTCAATCCCGTTGCCAATGCCCCCATTAAAATAAAAAGCAGCGGGTTATATCCCTTTGAATTGGTTTCCAGTACCGACGCCGACGGCAATTACAAGTTCCCGCAAGCAGCGCAAGGATCTTTTACCCTGGAGGCCACGGACCCCGGCGCCGGGTTAATAGGGAATGCTTCAGGCAAAGTAGAATATGACGGCCAGGCCGTTTATTGCAATGTCTATACCCAGGGGACCGGCAGTGTAAAAGGGGTGGTATTTAAAGCAGACGGTCGCACCCCATCGGCCAAAGCCTACATCGAAGTGAAATCGGGCGGGAAAACAGTTCCCGCTTACTCCGATGATTCCGGGAATTACCGGGCGGATCGCGTACTCCTGGGCAACTTCTCCGTATTCGCGTATCAGCAGCAGGGGAAGGATTACGGTACTGCAAGCGGTAAGCTCGATTTTCACGGCCAGGAAACGGAAGTCGATGTTTCATTCAAAGGACTCGGCAGCGTAACCGGCAGGGTGCAGGACGGAGGCGGGAGATCCGCAGCCCGCGTCAATGTGACAGTGCATTCCGGCAATGAAATTTCTGAGACCGCTTCCGACGAATTCGGTGTGTACCGGATCGACAATCTGCGTATGGGGGATTTTAGTCTTGAGGCCATAGAGTCGTTTACGCGGTTGTCCGGCACAGGCAGCGGCCAATTGACCGTCGACGGCCAGGTAGTGACCGTGGATTTGACCCTTGAATCTGCCGGCAGCGTCACTGGAAGGATTTTGAGCAGCGACGGCGTCACACCGGCGGAGAATGCGTATATAAAATTAAAAGGAAGCAATTTTACTCAATATTATAGCACCGGTTCCACTGGCGAATTCCAGTTCAATGCCGTGAAACTGGGGGATTTTACGTTGGAGGTGCTGGGCTACAATCTCAGCGGCAAGGCCAGGGCAGCCGGCCGCGTCATCAATCACGGCGACAGCGTGAACCTTAACGATATGGTCCTGGATAATATTAAACCGATGGTCGGCGAGTTCTCGCCTGCTAACGGCAGCAGCCTGGTTCCCCTTAATACAGAGGTTTCAGTCCGCTTTTCAGAAGCCATGCACGCCGCCTCTATCAATACTTCAACCGTGAAACTCACTTCCCTGTTGGGGAGCGCGCCCGGCAGCGCGGCGCTTTCCGGGGATTTGCAGTCCGTGGTTTTTACTCCTTCGGCCCCGTTGTCCAGTTTTGTTCTTTATACCCTGACGGTTTCCGGGACCGTGGAGGATGCGGCGGGCAATGCCCTGGAAACTTCCGTTTCGGCTTCTTTCACCACCTGCGATATCCTGCCGCCCTTCGTGGTTTCCATGGCCCCTGCCAACAATGCCTCCGGCGTTGCGACGACGGCGGCCATTACCGTTACCTTTAACGAGCCCATCGATACGGGGAATTTCAACGGTTCCAACCTGGCGGTGAAAAAAGCCGGCATACCCATCGATGGGGTTATGACGTTTAATGAGAATAAGCTGTGCGCTGTATTCACGCCCGCCGTATTGGAAGCCAATTCGACATACTCCGTAACGGTGCAGGGGGCCCGGGATTTTTCCCAAAATATCCAGGCCGCGCCGTTTAATTCGGTATTTTCCACCATCGATACCATTGCGCCCACCCTGCAGTTGGTTCCCCCGGCCCAGGGCCTCAGCGTCATCGAAGGCAGTACGGTGCAGGTCTCAGTCAATACCGGCGGCGCCCCCGATATTGCCGCGGTATATTTCTTTATGAACGGCGAATTAAAATATACCGACAAGACCTCTCCCTATACTTACCAATTTACCGCCCCCTTGATCGGCCAGACCAACGGCGGGACCTTTTTGCTGGAAGCGCTGGCCGTGGATATCGCCGGGAACCAGGGCAACAAGCCCAATTTAACCTTTACCCTGCGGGCCGATACCCCGCCGCAAGCGACGTTAACCGGTCCCACCAATACCACGGTTTATCCGGGTGGTACTATTTCTTGTTCGGTGTCGGCGTCGGACGATATCCGTTTGACCCGCGCGACATTGACAGCCGTGGGCGGCGTTCTTAATTATACCAATACCCAGACCCTATCACAGGTTAGCTTCAGCAAAAACTATACGATTGCCGTACCGGTCAATATCGCATCCGGGACCGCCATTGCGCTTCATGCCGAAGTGGTGGACAGCCGGGGTAATGTGGTGGGTGCTCCCGATATTACCCTTCATGTTCCCCAGGATGACCAGGACCCAACGGTCAAAATCCAGTTACCTGTCAATGATTCATCGGTCTTTGCCGGGGATACCCTCAAGATAAAAGTAGGGGCCGCGGATGATTCCGGGATAGCAAAAGTTGAAATATATATAGATAATCAATTAATCAAGACCCTGACCAAAAGTCCGTATGAAATCTATTATACGATTCCGGCGGATACGGCCGTGGGCAGTTCCATAGCCGTCAAAGCCACGGCAGCGGATATTTATAATAGAACGAGCAGCGACCAGGTTGCCGTTAGTGTAACCGAAGGCACGGTTATTCCCGCCGGGACGGTTATTGCCGCCGATAATGATACCTACGATAATAAAGCCGTTGTTATCACCGGCGGTACAGTAACCATTAATGGGGCGCATACCTTTACCGGTATCCGCTTAAAAAACAATGGCGTTTTAACTCATTCCCCTGCGTCCACAATCGCGGTCTATAACATGCAACTCACCGTCGCCGGGAAATTGGTAATGGAACCGGGTACCAAGATCAGCGTCAATGATCGAGGTTATTTGGGGGGTTATCAAGGAGATAATACCGATAAATACGGTCGTACCCTGGGGAATACCACCAGCGGTGGGAGTTACCAGTATTCCGGCGGCAGCTACGGCGGTTATGGAGGGAAATATAAATCCAGCGTGGTAAATAAAGTTTACGGTTCCCTGTATTATCCCGTGGACCCCGGTTCCGGCGGCGGTACATATGACTTTCATTATCCCGGCGGCAGCGGCGGCGGCGTAATCATAATTGAAGCGGGTGAAATAGTTAACGACGGTGGGATTTACGCCGATGGCGGCGGCGCCAGTTATGCGGGCGCCGGTTCCGGCGGCGCCATCCAAATCCATACGACGACGTTAAAGGGCAGCGGGACCATAACAGCCAACGGCGGTAACAGCAACTATTATGCCGGCGGCGGCGGCGGAAGAATTGCCCTTTACTATGAAAATGCGGATGAATTCAACCTTGCCAATGTCACTGCTTACGGCGGAAAATACACCACCGGCGGCAATGCCGATTATAACGCCGGGGCCGGCGCCATATACCTGGAACAAAAAAACCTGGAAGGTGAAATTATAATAAACAATAACGCCAACGATTCGACCAATGGAACCTATTTACCGGCGGTGGCTGAAAATTCCGGCGCCATCACGGCCATCGAGGCAAACAAATTGACCGATGCCAATGCTGAGTTCGTCCCCGGGAGCCTGATCGGTATGTATCTCATTCCCAACCTGAACCGGACAGAGTGGTTTTCCATTATCGGCAACACGAAAACCGAGATTTTCACTGACCCCGCGGATGGGAACATGACGAGTGTGGCGAAAGTCGGAGACAGATACGGGCTTAAATATCCCGGTAATTTCGTACTGGAAGGGAGTCAGACCATTATGAACGGCGCCGCTTCCTTTGCGGAGTTGGCTTTGATCGATGCCTCATTAACCGTGAACGGTAAGCTGACCGTGGACCGGTTGACCTTGCAAAGCGGCAGCGTCGTTTCCCATTCACCGGCGACCAACAAATTCAGCTATTCCCTTTATATTAAAGCCAATGAGATTGTTATCGAACAGAATAACAGTATCAATGTCAATAATTGTGGTTATGTGGGTGGTCTTTGGGACAGAACTACCTCCTACAGTGATTACGGTTATACGCTGGGGAATACCCAGGCAGGAGGTAGTTATATAGCTGCCGGCGGCAGTTACGGCGGTTATGGAGGAAAATACGTGAGCACCGGCGCCATTCCAAAGTACTATGCCCCCAATCAAGTGTATGGTTCGCTTTATTTTCCTATCGATCCCGGTTCCGGCGGCGGCGCGTTTGATTACCATTATCACGGCGGCAGCGGTGGAGGTGTGATCATGATCGAAGCCGGTGAAGTGGTCAACGACGGTGGGATTTACGCCAATGGGGAAAGCGTAACTCATGCGGGCGCCGGGTCCGGCGGCTCTATTCAACTCCATGTGACCACGTTAAAAGGCAGCGGGACCATTACCGCCAATGGCGGCATCAGCGAGGTCTATTCAAGCGGCGGCGGCGGGCGCATCGCCCTCTATTATGAAAACGCCGAGGAATTCAACCTCGCCAATATCACCGCTTTCGGTGGAAAATATCTCAATGAAACCGACAATACCCAAATTGGCAGCGCCGGAACCATTTATTTAAAACAACTGGGCCAGGAAGAACAATTGGTCATCGATAACCAGGGCAATCAATCGCAGAATCCCCTGGTTTTTCCCGCCGGCGATCCCGGCCAGGTAATTAGTTTTCCAGGACACCTGGTAATCCGCAGCACGTATCGAGCTGAGTTAAGTGGGAACGTAGAGCTTGGAAATTTGAGCGTATTGGAGAATTCGAGGTTAAGCCACCCGGTTTCAACCTCAAGTACGGTATACAATTTATCATTGAAAGTAGCGAACAAGCTTTACGTGGATGCAACCAGCCGGATTACCGTAAGCGAGCGCGGTTATATAGGCGGTCTCCGGGAAAGCACGACTTCCTATAACGATTACGGTTATACGTTGGGTAATACGAAGCTAGGAGGAAGTTATGTCACATCCGGAGGCAGTCATGGCGGACTGGGTGGGAAGTATGGCAGTTATGCGGTAAGTGATGTATACGGCTCGGTTTATGAGCCCATGGATCCCGGTTCCGGCGGCGGCGCATATTCCAAAGATAATCTCGGGGGAAACGGCGGTGGTGTGCTTATTATCGGGGCGGGGGAATTGTTGCTGGATGGGGAACTATCAGCCAATGGCGGCGACGCCGCTTATGCCGGCGGCGGTTCCGGCGGCTCCATCCAGATGCATGTGACCACGTTAAAGGGCAGTGGGACCATTACCGCCAATGGCGGTGACAGTAAATATTCCAACGGCGACGTCTGTAGTTGCGGCGGCGGCGGCGGGCGCATCGCCCTTTATTATGAAAACGCCTCTGAATTCAACCTTGCTAATGTTACTGCCTACGGTGGAAAATACACCACCAACAATAATGCCAATTACAACGGAGGGGCGGGTACTATTTACCTGAAACCATCCACGGCCGCCTTCGGCGACCTGCTGGTAAATAATAACGGTATGCTCACCCGCGCCGATTCGACCCCCTTACCGGCGGTGGGCCAGGGATCATATTCTCTCCTGGAAGCCAACCGGATGGTGGTTTCCCCACCCACTACGTATAAATCCGGTTCCCTGGTGGGTTTGAAATTGAACCCCCAGCCTTTAGGAAATACCGTCTTTACTATAATCTCCAATACCGGTACGGAAATCTTAACCGATCCCGTGGATGGCGATATGACTTTGACCGGTGTAAGCGGGGGTTCTTATATCGGCGAACATTTGCTTTTTAACCTCACGGTAAAAGGAAACGGAAAGTTGTTTACCACGGACCGGGTCCGGTGGTCCGGTACGTTGACAAAGGAAACGGGTTCCACCTTCAAAGCGGAAAATTACCAGTTATGATAAAAAAATATGAATGATGAATGATGAGTGATGAATGATGAAGAAAACTTTAAAAGCTTTTTCCGGAGCAGCTAGCGATGGTTTTTGTTTCGGTCATTTGTTTTTTTGGTCATTTGGATTTGTTTCGAATTTCGAATTTCGGATTTCGGATTTATTTCATCATTCATCATTCCATTTAAAATAGGAGTACATAATGAAAAATGCAATCATTAAAACAATGGCGTTGTTTTTGTTTATATTTATCGGCTTAAGTGCACTTTTTGCGGGGGATGTTACTTTTTTCGGTCCCAGGCAATACACCCGTAATACCGGGAAACCGGTTACGGAGACGGCATCGTTTTCCTGCCCGCCCGGGTATATGGGATCGGGCTTTACATTGCGACTTGTCAACGGCGATAGCCAGGGCAATAACCGGGTGTCCAGCGCTGAGATTAAGGTCAACGGCGTCCAGGTAATGGGGCCTTCAAATTTCAACCAGAAAGTGGGAATCATTGAACGGACCGTTTCATTAAAAGCGGTTAATGAGATTTCAGTCATACTAAACAGCAAGCCGGGCGGTTATGTCATCATCGACATTTATAAGTTCATCCCTGGACCGGCAGCGACCTTTACGGCCGCGCCCGACTCCATCCGTTACGGGGAGTCCTCCACGCTGAGTTGGGCGGTTAGCAATGCGGATACCGTTACCATCGATAACGGCATCGGCAGCGTCGGCGCCGCGGGTACGCGGCAGGTATCGCCGGGAGTTCCTACCACCACGTATACGCTTACCGCCGCCAACCTTGGCGGAACCACGGTGAAGCAAGCCGCCGTGACAGTGATATTTCCCATGCCGACAGTGACCTTTAGCGCATCTCCCGTGATTATCCGGCCCGGGGTTTCCTCCGCTTTAACCTGGACCACTTATGCCGCCCATACCGTGACCATTGAGCCGGGGATCGGCAATGTGGCCGCCAATGGCAACCTCGCGGTCAGTCCCGGTCAGACCGTAACGTATCTCCTCACGGCCGTGGGTTACGGCGGGACCCAAACCGCCGCCGCCGAAGTCATGGTGGACGGCACTGCCCCGGTGGTGGAAATCACCGGCCCCCAGAATAACGCCAGGGTCCGCGAAATCCCCATCACGATTAGCGGCGTCGTTACCGAAGACAACCTTTTAAAGGTTTTATTAAATGACGCCGTCGAAGGGACTGTTAGCGGCAATGGGTTTACCTTTAATAATGTTCCCCTTAGCCTGGGGGAGAACACGCTCACGGTTACTGCCGTGGATAAAGCAGGCAATACCGGCGGTGTGAGTATTACCGTCAGTTATATACCCGATTCCGAGCCGCCCAAAATTACAATCGCTTCGCCCGGCGACAATGTTTATATAAATACGCCGGAAGTGGTGGTATCCGTGACGGTCAGCGATCAAAGCGCCATTGGGTACGTTAAAGTAAATGGCCACGACGCCCAACCGGACGGCCCGAATTTTTCGTATACGTTACCCCTGGCGGAAGGGGAAAACACGATTACCGTCGAAGCGGCTGATGAATATCAAAACAAGGGCGCTGTCAGTCTAACGGTAACGCGGGACACGTCGGCGCCGGTGGTGGAGATGGCGGCCCCGCAAAATAATATCGTTACCAATAAAGATAAAATAACCGTCTCCGGTAAAATTATCGACGCCTACCCATTAAAGGTTACCGCGCAGAATACCGGCAATATGGGCAATATATTTGAGGGAGAGATCATCGGCAATAATTTTTATTTCCGGGATATGCCGCTGCAGGAGGGGGTAAATACTATAGAACTCAGCGCGCAGGACCGCGCCGGGAATATCAATCAAACGCCCTGCTTATTAACCGTTGTACGGGACAGCGTCATTCCGCAACTATCCATTCTATATCCAGTCCCGGGCGCAGTACTTTCCCAGCGTTCGGTGGTGGTAAGGGGAACGGTGGTGGATGAGCATTTGAAAGAAGCGAGGGTCAATTACCGGCAATGCCCCCTGGCGAGTGTAATAAACAATGAATTTAACCTGGCGGTTCCGTTGGTGGAAGGCGTTAATACCATTGAGATTAGCGCCCTGGATACGGCCGGGAATAGCGCCGGTAAGAGTTTGCAAGTGACGGTGGACACGGTGTTACCCAATCTTAATATTTATGCCCCGTTGAGCAATGCCATTGTTAATACGCCGTCGATAGCGGTTTCGGGGAGGGTGGATGACGTCCATATTTCTTCCGTTAAAGTGAATGGTGAGGCGGCTGTTTTAAATGGAAATCTTTTTGAATTAAATAATGTTGCGTTACAGGAGGGGTTGAATACGATAGTAGTGGAAGCGTCGGATGGGGCGGGAAATAGAGTGGTTTCGAATGTTTCGGTGACATTGGACACGGTAAAGCCGGGGATAGTGTCGGTAGTACCGGCCGACCGGGCCATGGGTGCGCCGTTGTCTACTGAAGTACAGGTAACATTTTCAGAAGCTATAGCTCTCTCAACATTAAATGACCAAACCTTTTACCTTACCAAAAGTTTTGTGGGGGTCAAGGGGGCGGTTTTTCAAAAGAGCCCCCTTGATTATCTTTTAAGGCCTTCCGAACCATTACCGGACGGTTCGGAGATCGTTATTCATATTACCGGGGACGTCAAGGACCTGGCCGGGAATAGCCTGGCAAATCCTTATACCGGCAGCTTTTTCACGCGGGATGTAACTCCGCCCGATGCGCCTATGGTGGACCCTTTGCCGGAAAAGACGGGATTAAGCAAAGTTATTGTTAAAGGAACGGCGGAAAAGGATGCACTGGTTTCTGTTTCCGGTGGATTCAGCCGCGTCGAGACCCGGGCCGACGGCCAGGGCAATTTTTCAATGGAAGTTTTATTAAACGCTAACCAGCTCAATCAACTATGCGTTACCGCGGCCGACGTTTCCGGGAACACCGGTATTCCCACCTGTATTGCCATTGCCCAGGAGAAAACCGAATTGGTGGTGACGGACGCCCGGTTTGAAAACAACGAAGTCAGGGTGTCTTTTTCCAGGCCCATTAATGGGGCGACCTTAACCGCCCCGGCATTTTCCGTATCCTCTGCACGCGGCGTTGAGAGCGGAACTATAAGCGTATCCGCCGATAACACCACGGGGATCTTTACGCCGGCTTCGGACCTTTCAACGCAAACCATCATGCTGGAAGTAAAGAGCGGCGTGAAAGACAGCGAAGGCATCCCCTTGAGCGTTCCTTTTACCCGTGTGTTTAATGCGGCAGGATCGGGCGGACAGGGCGGCGAGGGAGAAGGCGACGTGATTGTCCAGGGTGAAGTCTATGACGATTGCACGGGTTTGCCCCTGGCCGGGGCGTCGGTGAAACTGGTTTCGGTTGACGGCGCTACGCCGCCGGAACCGGCACCTGCTGCCATTACCACCAGTGAAGGAAAATACGTACTGGTCATTCCTTCCGGGCAGTGTATGTTACAGGTGGGCAAAGAGGGTTATACCCGGTCGATACGCGCGGCCCTGTCTGTTCCCGGAGTCAGTTCCCAGGTTTTCGACTCAAGGCTCACGCCGTTAAATGCGGAAGAAAAAACATTGACGCCCACGGGCGGTTCTATTACCAACGGCGGGGCTGTGTTGGTTTACCCGGAGGGTACAGTAGATTCCGAGAAAAAAGTCTACATTACTCCCGTCGGTCCCCAGGGTTTGCTGGGTCGTTTGCCTTCCGGTTGGTCGCCGCTGGTTGCGTTTGACCTGCGGTTGTCCGATGGGGAGTTGCTGAAACCCTGTCAGTTGCGTTCATCTTTGCCTCCGGCGGCCAAGAACCCTTTTGAAAAAGGGTTCCTGGACCTCCCAAAACTTTTAATTATCCTGGCCCATTGGGATGAGACCGGTTTCCAATGGAAAGCAGCATCCACCGTCTCCATTTCCCCGGAAGAAATCGGTGGGACCATCGATAAACAAGGCCAATATGCATTTTTAATCATGGACACCACCCCCGCTGCGCCTGCTCAACCGGTCATCGGCGAACCTATCCCCGGAGTATCGCAGGGCGCTGTACCCACCGAAATTACCGCCACCTTATCTTTCAATCCCACTGCCATTTACCCCGGCGACTCTTCCAACGGGGTCCTGGCCATCAATCCAATCACCCCCAATACCGGCATCTCCTCCGGCACTCCCGTACAGGCGAAAATCAATGAAAGCTATAACCTTAACACCGGTTCCAAAACTACTTTTTCCCCATATACCGCCGATTTAACCGCTTACAATTACGGCGCGTCTACTTCATTTGTCGAATTTAACCTCTCGCCTAACACACCCAACAGCAGCATCTCCGCCGCCGAAATAAAAATCGGGACCATTAAAGCAGATATGATCCGTTATAACGCAGGCGCCATGGGCATCGTCGTGGGGACCAACGGCGGAACCGTCAACGGCGGCGGCGGCGCGGAAGTGGTAATCCAGCCCGGCTCAATCTCCAATCCCATCGTGGTTTCCATAGGCAAAATAGACGCCGCGACACTTAGTTTACCCGCGCCCGCGGGATTCGAAGCCGTCGGCGCACTGGAACTATCCCTGGGCGGCGCCGCACTGGGAAAAACCGCCACACTATCCCTCCCCTTAACAGCGGATGAATTAAATTCCATCCCTCAAAATGCCCAACTCCTCATGGTGAAACTGGAAAAAATCGATTACCAATTAACCTGGGTACTTAAAAGTCAAGCCAAAATAGAAAATAGCCGTATCACCGGTTTTAACGACGCCAGTACCGGTCTACCCTTTAACGGGATTACCGAAGGCGGCGTTTATCTCTTTTTAAAGACAATCTCACCGGCGGGGTTTATTACCGGCGTCGTCGCCAAAGAGACACAGCCGCTTCCCGGCGCAGTGGTTTCCGTGGACCGCCACGGGATCAAATCCCTGACCTCGGCAAATGGCGGTTATGTGCAGACCGGGTTTACCGGCGCAGTCGTCGTCTCCGCCCTCAACCTCGCCACCCGGGACCAGGGCGCCGCCGGCGGGACCATTCAAAACGCGGGAGCGGTTATTACTTTAAATATCGATATCCAGGCCACGGGTCCGCAAATCGTGGGACTCACCCCCCAGGACAATTCAACCGGCGTGCCCTTGAACAGCAAAATAACCTTTATCTTTTCCAAACCCGTCCGGGCCGCCACCTATAACGCCCAGTCGGTATTCGTCACTCATGGATCGCAGCGGGTGAACGGCGTGCTTAAATTAAGCGGCGACGCCAAACAGGGCGAATTTATTCCCAATGCCGATTTTCCTTCGGACAGCATTATTAATATCACCGTCACCACCGGCCTCCGGGATGTCTATGGCGTTCCCATGGGCCAGGTATTTACTTCCGGTTTCAGGACCGTGGACATCATTCCCCCGTCGGCAAATTTCAACAATATAAGCATTGAAATCCCCGTGAATGGCGCCGCAAAAGTTACCGGCTTACCCGGTTCCGTGGAAGTGGGTTCCACCGTTTTTGTTTTCAATGAACGCACCGGTGAAAGTAAAAGCCAGCAATGTCTCTCAACCGGCGACTTTTCCATAATGATCAGCGCCGAAATCGGCGACCGGTTACAGGTAACAATACAGGATGGGAACAGCAATAAAACCATATTACCGTTCAAACCTTTTACCGCCGACAATGGCCGAATAGTAGTCATGGACAGCCGGGCCCAGGAATATATTACCCCCGTCGAGGGCCTGGGTATCAAAGTTGAAGAAGGAACCTTCAACGAACCGGTAATGGTGGGCATTTACAAAGAGACCGATCCCCAGGTATTGGCGCCCATGGCCGAAGGTTTCCAGCGCCTCGGCGCACTGCGGGTGGATTTCGGCGGGGTCATGCCCAATAAACCCTTTAAACTATCCATTGCTGCACCGCCAACGCCGCCGGACCCCAATAGCCCCATTACCCAGGATTCCCAATTGTTTATCGCCCGGGAAGTAGAGATTTTCGGTCAGAAAAAATTAATGGTGGTGGATACCGCCGCGCTCAAGGACAACAATACCCGCATCGAAACCAATTCGCCCCCCTGGCCCGGATGTACCGCCGAAGGTATTTATACCATGATGATCAATAGTATCTACCAATTGTCATATATTAGCGGTATGATGGGGTCCGCCAACGCGGCGGTGATGTGCATGGACCTGGTGTTTATCACCGGCGGCCCGCAATTTATTATGCCAATTCCCATCAACCGCAATGTCACCCTGACGGCCCGCGACCTCACCACCGGAGAGACCATTTTTAAACAGGACTTAACCGGCCCTACCATGCAGGGTCAGGTTTACAATTTCGGCGTCGCTTCCAATGATAAAGAGTGCCCAACGGTTACCGGCGTCACCGGGCTGACCGTGGTGGGTTTCGATGTGACGGGCCAAAGAATGGAATCACGGGGCATAACCGTTACGCCGCAATTTGACGGCGGTTTGGTAAACAGCATCCTGGTAGAAGGCCGGGAAGGAACCGCCGTAGTAACAAACGCCGGCGCTCTCGCCCCCCTGGGAAAAGTTCGGGTTTACCAATTGCAAGAGAGCGAGAACGAAGAGACAGGCAAAAAGACATACGTGGAATTAACAACCGATATCACCGTTCAAGCCAACGGCAGTTTCAGCGGCAGTGTGACGGCAAAAAAAGGCGACCGGCTCATGATTACCGTGGAAAAGGGGGACATCCCCCTGGACCCGGAATTCCTGGTAACCTTTTCCGAACCCCTGGACACTGCTTACGCGAATGGGGACGTTCCCATTGAAATTTATGAAACCGGCGAAGACGGGAGCGAAGTCAAGCGCACCGTATCCACGAAGCTGCTGGCTTCGGGCACGGAAGTCACGGTCAATATCCAGGGCCAGTTAAAAGAGAATACGCAGTACCGGATGAAATTTGCCGGGGTCCTGGACCGTTCCGGCAACGGTTTGGAAATGACCTGCGATTTCAGGAGTAAAGGTTCGCGCCGTTTCTATTCGCTGGAACAGATGGAAGAGGTGTATGATACCCTGCTGGTGGGCGGCAGGCTTTTTGTGGCGGCCGGGTACCAGGGCGTCAAAGTGTACGACGTTTCCAATCCCGCGGCCATCAAGTATATGCTTACCAAAGATTTGAATGATGTGGTCAGGGGTTTAGGTTTGTACATCGGCGCCGGGGGCGTGAAAAACCTGGTAGCCGTGGGCGGCGGCTCCATCCACAAAGGATTTATCAAGGTGTTTGATATAAGCAGTCTTTTCGCCGCCAACGTCGGCAATGCCGTTCCTGATTTGGTTCAAATCAAAACCCAGGCCATCAGCGATCCCCTGGGCGGCGACCTTGACAGCGGGTTATTGAACGGCCACCCCAGGGAAGTGGACATCGTGGATAATTACGCCTTTATCGCGGTGCAGGGCGGCGGTTTCATGATGGTGGATATCCAGCGCATGAAAGAGTACAGCACCAGGGAAAGCATTATCGGCTATTGGAATCAAGATGAATATGTCACGGATGTGCGCGCCTTTAAGAAAACCGACGGCGCCGGCGTGACCCGGTTTTACGCCGTACTTTTGATCAATTATTACGGCATTAAAATCCTGGATGTGACCGACCCGGATAAACCGATGGAATGGGGACATTACCAGGTTCCCAGCCGCAGGTTACTGATGGGACTGGAAGTAGCGCAAGATTTCTGGGTGGATATCGACAGCGACGGCAGGCGGGGCCAGGACGAAGAAAACGATAACGAAAAAGACCTAAAAGAAACGCCCCTGAAACGAAATGTCACTGCCACTGACGAATCCAGGG